>Ga0164296_1000491_pt1 | contig 46851 bp, 28 predicted proteins | sample GEODES057metaG_FD_113533 | JGI IMG/M metagenome (GOLD analysis project Ga0164296, IMG submission 113533) | Dystrophic lake water microbial communities from Trout Bog Lake, Wisconsin, USA - GEODES057 metaG | ecosystem: Environmental > Aquatic > Freshwater > Lake | place: USA: Trout Bog Lake...
AGTGATACTTTGCTCATGGGCGGTGCTCCCTTGGGTGGACCTCTGACAGTCACACCGTTTCTGGGGCTTCGCAGTTAGCGAATCAAATCCTCAGTTGGAGCGCCGTCCACACCATCACCGGAACTCCTGCTGTCCCCGGAACTCCTGGCTATGGTTGACTAAGCTGAGTGCATTCCGGCCAAATTAGCGATTTGGCGAGAGGAGTCTGTGATCCAATCCAACCTTCGATTCCAGGTAAAATGTTTCTGGCAAACAGCCATTGCATATCGGAGCCAATTCCAGCACACCTCGTTGAGGTTCCATCACAAATTCTGCGCCCATCGCATCATCGGAACAGCGTATGCGGCTTGTATTATTGTAATCGTTTATCGATGTCTTCGCGCAATGAATGCCATTGACTTCCCACTTCTTCAAATACTGAAAATTGTCTGGAATAATGACATATCTGGCATACGAGAAGATACCATCGCTATGGCGAAATTCAGATTTTTCAGACCCAACCATACCATCCGGGCCATAGCGAAATCCGCTGGTGATTGACATTCCTTTTGATGGGAAAATTTCGGTTTTCAATTTTTCATTCGAATTCTTCGCACTGTAGACATATATTTCGCCGTCGCTTTCCCGCTTTTGCTTGCCAGAACCGCAAGCCGCCAAGCTTGCGCTCAATAGAACAAGTGCGAATACGATATTTCTGCTCATCACCATGGAGCTCCGGAAGCAGGAGTTCCGGGGGGTGCACGCATTGGCCTTCGATTGCGGCGTACTTCGGCTTGGAAATGCCGAGTTTGCGGTGAAAGGCGCAAAACATGCCAATCACCGCACCCGCCGTAAGCCATCCCCGCCCCAAAAAACTCCCGGGTTCCAAGGGCCGCCGGCCCTTGGTCGCCGAAGGCAACTTGCGCTTTATGCCAAGGCCAAAGCTCAGTTGACGGTAATCGTCACCGCGCGGCGGTTCTTGGCCCAGGCGGCTTCGTCGGAGCCCAGGGCGATCGGGCGTTCTTTGCCATAGCTGATGGTCTGGATGCGCGAGGCATCGACGCCGAGGGCGACGAGGTAGTTTTTGGCGGCGTTGGCGCGGCGTTCGCCCAGCGCGAGGTTGTATTCGCGGGTGCCGCGTTCGTCGCAGTGGCCTTCGATGGTGATCGTTTTGCCGGGATAGCGGGCGAGCCATTGCGCCTGGCTGCGCAGGATGCCCTGGCTTTCGCCGTCGATGACATATTTGTCGGTATCGAAGTGGACGGTGTCGGAAATCACCGAGGCGAGGAAATCGGCCTGGCTGCCGGGGACGGGGCCGGCGGGCTGCGGCGGGGTGGGCGGCAGCGGCGGGGCTTCCTGCGTGCTGGTGCTGGCGGCGACCGGCTGCGGCGGCAGTTCCTTTGGCGTGGTGGCGCAGCCGGCGAGGGCGGCGGCGCCGATCAGCAGCGACAGGGGGGCGAGATGGGCACGTGACATGGGCGGGGGCTCCTTGTTCAAGCAGGGGGGAGGGTGCAACGGGTGGCGGGGAAATTCAAACGCAAAAGTGCGCGGGGCGGGGCGGTGCCGATCATGGCAGCACCGGGCCCCAGGCCGGGTCGGAGGCATCGACCGGGGTTTTCAGCCGGCGTTCGTTGCGCCCGGTCAGATCGACCTGCCAGATGCTCGATCGGCCGCTGCCGCGTTCGGTGCGGAAAAACTGGATGATGCGGCCATTGGGCGACCAGGTGGGCCCTTCGTCCTGCCAACTGTCGGTCAGAAAGCGGCGTTCGTGTCCTTCGGGGTCCATCACCGCGATGCGGAAATTGCCGCAGATGCAGGTAAACGCGATCTGGTCGCCGCGCGGGCTCCATTCCGGGGTGGCGGCGCGGCCGCCGAAAAAGGTGATGCGGTGCTGGCCGCTGCCATCGGCGTTCATCACATAGATCTGCTGGCTGCCGCTGCGATCGCTTTCAAACACGATATGGCGGCCATCGGGCGAATAGCTGCCGCCGATATTGATGCCGGGGGTATTGGTCAGCCGCAACGATTCCCCCCCGGTGGCGGGCACGCGATAGATATCGGTATTGCCGGCGAGCGCCATCGAATAGAGGATATATTTGCCATCGGGCGACCAGCGCGGGGCGAAAGTGGGCCCTTTGGCCTCGGTCACCAGATGCTGGTGGCCGGTGCCGATATCATAGACATAGATGCGCGGGTGGCCATCGACATAGCTGAGATAGGCGATCTGGCGATAATCGGGCGAATAGCGCGGGGTGAGCGCGGTGGCCTGGCCGCTGGTGATGAAGCGGTGATTGGCGCCATCGGAATCCATGATCGCCAATTGCTTGCGGCGATGATCCTTGGGCCCGGTTTCGGCGATATAGGCGATTTTGGAATCAAAGAACGGGCTTTCGCCCGACAGCCGCGAATAGACGAGATCGGCGCATTTGTGCGCGGCGCGGCGCCATTCTTCGGGGCGCACGACATAGCCCTGGCGCGCCAGTTCCTTGCCCAGCGCAACGTCGTAGAGATAGCACCCCACGGTCAGGCGGCCATCGTCGGCGGCTTTGACAAAGCCCTGCACCAGCATTTCGGCGCTGCGCCCGCGCCACCCGGCAAAGGCGGGCGCGGCGACTTCGCCATAGGCGATCGCGGGTAGGGCATCGGGACCGGTCGGTTTGAACAGGCCGTTGTCTTTGAGATCGGAAAACACCACCCGCGCCAGATTGCGGCCGAGCGCTTCGGTATTGCCGCCATCGGCGCTGGTGGCGGCGCTGTGGTCGGTGGGAAAGGCGGGGATGGCGATGCCGAGATCGCGCCAGGCGCTGTCGTCGGTGACCGAGCCGGTGAGACCACCGGTATCGGCAGCCTGTGGTGTGGCCGAGGCTGGCAGGGCCTGTTGCTGGGCGTTGACGCTGCCGGCCGGCAAAACGGTAACCGCCAACCCGAGCGCGAGGGCGGCAATGCGGACACCATGACGGGAAAACATCTGGGTCATCAAACAAAGGTTCCTATTGCGACAACTTGCGGTCGAAACGAAAAGCGGCAACGTGGCGCCACTGGGCATAAGCTTGGGCGGGCAAAGGAAATGGCGCGGCGAGCACGACCGCGCGAATGGCCATTTCAGCGTGACGCTGGGCCTGGGCGCGGTTTGAATCGGTAATACCGGATTGCGACACCACCACCGGGCGACCGGCAAGCGATCCATCGGCATTGAGCGACCATGACAGCACGGTCACCAGTTTTTCGGTATCGACCCCTTGCGGCGCGCTCCAGTTAGGCTTGATCTTCCGCGCGATCAAGCCGACCAGAGCCGAGGTGGGGATTGCGCCAACTTTGTCACCGGGCGAGACTTTGTCGGTGCCGGGCGTGGTCGATCCGGGGATGCCGTTCAGGAAACTCTGGTCGATGCGGCTGCCGCCGGTGGGTTTGGCCGGGTGCGGGTGCGCGCGGGTGTCGCCGCCGGCGGGTTTGTCGTGCTCTTTTGGCGCGGGTTCGGCCTTGGCCTTGGGGGCGGACTGGTGTTCGGGTTTGGGTTTCGGTTCGGCTTTGGGTTTCGGTTCGGGTTTCGGCTCGGGCTTGGGTTTCGGCGCCGGCTTGGGGGCTGGCTTTGGTTCGGGTTTGGGTTCCGGCTTGGCGACCGGCTTGGGCTTGGGCGCGGGTTCGGGCTTGGCCACCGGTGGTGGGGGTGCGGGCGGCAGCGGCTGGTCGGCGTGGTCGGGTTCGCCCAGTTCGGGCGCCTGATCGGGGGCTGCCTGCGCATCGGGTTTGGGCGAGGTCGACTGGTCGGACACCGCATCGGCCAGCGACACGGTCATCCGCTGCGGCGGCGGCTGGACCTTGCGCCCGAGCGGCGACAGCGTCAGCGCGGCGATCAGCGCGGCATGCGCGGCAATCGCCACGCCCAGGCCGAGCGCCTCTTCACCGGTCAGACCTTTGGAGCGACGGCTGCTCATGCGGGGCCCTTAGGGAGCGTCAACTGAACCGTTGGTGACCAGCGAGATCTGCTTGAAGCCCGCCGCGTTGAGATCACCCATCACCGCGACGACCCGGCCATAATCGAGCCGCTTGTCGGCGCGCAGCGTGACCGGGGGCAGCTTGTCGCCGGCATCGCGGGCGATCTGGGTCAGCCGGTCGGGCAATTCGCCGGGGGCGAGTTCCTGGCTGTCGATGAACAGCCGGCCATTGCCGTCGATGCTGACGGTCACATCGTGGGGTTGCTGCTTCAAGGCTTCGGCGCGGCTGTCGGGCAGATCGATCGGCACCCCGGCGGTGAGCATCGGCGCGGTGACCATGAAGATGATCAGCAGCACCAGCATGACATCGACCAGCGGGGTCACGTTGATTTCGGCCATCGGCCCGGCGCGCCCGCGCCCGCGCCGCCGCCGTCCGCCCGCGCCGCCAGAGGCCATATGCATCGCCATTACGATTCGAGCTCGCGGCTGAGCATGGCGTGGAAGCGGTCGGCAAAGCGGAACAGCCCGGTTTCAAACGCGTTGACCCGCGCCGAAAAGCGGTTGTAGGCAACCACCGCGGGGATCGCCGCAAACAGCCCGATCGCGGTGGCAAACAGCGCCTCGGAAATGCCCGGGGCAACCACCGCGAGCGACGAATTCTGCATCGCGCCGATGCGGAAGAAGCTGTCCATCACCCCCCACACGGTGCCGAACAACCCGACAAACGGCGCCACCGAGCCGACCGTGGCGAGGAAATTGAGCCGGCGGGCGAGCGCATCGCTTTCTTCGGTCACCGCGCTGTCGAGCACCTGGGCAAGGCGCTGGCGGGTGCCTTCGCGGTCGATCGTCTTGCCGGCGGTCGAGCGACGCCATTCGACCAGCGCGGCAGCGACGATGCGGCTGCTCGGGCTTTCCTTCTTGCCCTGTTCCTTTTGATAGGCGTCGATATCGCGCGCGGTCCAGAACCCGTCTTCATACTTGCGGCAGCGCGACGCGACCCCGGCCATGCGCACGGTAAACCCGACGATGATCATCCACACCCAGACCGAAGCGAACAACAGCGCGCCGATCACCAGTTCGACCACGATATCGGCGTGGAGAAACAGGTCTACCGGATTGAGCCGGGTCGGCGCGGCGATCGCACCGGCAGCGGCAAGCAGCGACAGCATCATGCAACAGGTTCCACCAATTGGGTTTTCATCATAATGGCTCGATCAACGCGCGAAACGCGGCGATCCAGTCGGCTGGCTGGCGGCGCGGCCGCCCGTCGGGGGTAACAAAGGCAACGCGCAAGCCGGCGCTGCACAACAGCACATCCCCGCGCAGCGCCTGCTGGTCAAGCCGGCACGCGGCGGCAGAAACCTCGGTCACGCGGCTGATCACGGTAATGGCATCGTCGAGCCGCGCCGGGCGGGCATAACGCAAGCTCATTTCGGTCACCGCATAGGCCCCTTCGCCGCTGTCATGCGCCGCGCGCTGGTCGATCCCGGCCAGCCGCAACATGTCGGACCGGGCGCGTTCGAACCAGCGCAGGTAGTTGGCATGATAGACCACGCCCGACAGATCGGTATCCTCGAAATAGACGCGCACCGCAAAAAGGTGCCGTTTGCCCTCGAACCGGCCCGATTGGGGTAGCAGCGGGTTCATGAATGCAGCCTGTCGATGCCGTGCCCCGCGCCCCGTTCAGCGCGCCAGCAGCGGCCCCAGCGGCCGTCCGGCAAACAGGTGGACGTGCAGATGCGGCACTTCCTGATGGCTGTCGGTGCCGGTGTTGGCGAGCAGGCGATAGCCCGGCGCGACCAGCCCCGCCGCGCGCGCGACATGGCCGACCGCGTGGACAAACCCGGCAATTTCGGCATCGCCGGCGCGTTCGGAAAAATCGTCCCAGCTGACATAGGCGCCCTTGGGAATGACCAGGATATGCGTTGGCGCCTGCGGGTTGATATCGTGAAACGCCAGCGCCCAATCGTCTTCATAGACGGTGCGCGCCGGGATCTCGCCGCGCAGGATGCGGGCAAACACGTTGTCCGGGTCATAGGGCCGGGTGGCATCGACCGCCATTGTCAGGCACTCCTGCTTGCTTTTTCAACGATCCCCGAGGTGCCTTCGCGGCGGGCGAGCTCGGCCAGCACCGCATCGATGGCAACACCGCGCGCGCCCAGCAGCACGAGCAGGTGAAACAGCAGATCGGCCGCTTCCGCGGTCAGCTCGGCGCCGCTGCCGGTCAGCGCGGCGATCACCGTTTCGGTGGCTTCTTCGCCCAGTTTCTGCGCCATTTTGCCCAGCCCCTTGGCGTGGAGGCGGGCGACATAGCTGTCCTGCGGATCACCCGCGCTGCGCTGGGCAATCACGTGTTCCAACCGGGCGAGAATGGCGGCGTGGTCGGTCATCGGCTGCGGACATGGCGGCGCCGGGGGGGATCGTCAAGCACGAAGCGCGTCGCATTCGGCACGGGTTTGATCCGCTCTGCCCCAACGGCCTGCTGGGCAGGCGCGCGCGCGTCGGGCATGTCCGCCCAACCGCCAACCGCAATCGACCAACGACATGGCCAACCGGTTGACCGGGCAATGGTTTCCGACGAAACGAAACGCTTCATCCGTCAGATCAGGAAAGTCGAACAGTCCCATGGGCATGCGCAAACTGGCATTACTCGCTCTGGCCGGCACGATGCTGGCTGCACCGGCCGTCGTCTCGGCCGATCCGGCCGCCAATGGTGCGCCGACGTATGGCACCTTTGGCTTTGATACCAAGGGGATGGACCCCACGGTGGCGCCGGGCGACAATTTCTTCGGCTATGCCGATGGCGGCTGGGTGAAAGCGACCGAGATCCCGGCGGACAAGGCCGATTACGGCATGTTCACCGTGCTTGACGATCTGTCGAAACAACGCACCAAGGCGATCCTCGATGGCGAACTGGCCAATCCTGCCAGCCGCATCGGCAATGCCTATGCCAGCTATCTTGATCTGGCCACGGTCGAAGCGCGCGGGCTCGCGCCGGTGCGCCCGTGGCTGGCGCAGATCCACGCGATGACCGACAAGGCGGCGTTTCCCGCGCTGGTCGGCGCCGCTGCGCGCAACGGCGTCGGCACCCCGTTCCGGTTTCGCGTCGGCCAGGACGAAAAGGCGCCCGATACGTATGTGCTGAGCCTGTCGCAGGGCGGGCTGGGGCTGCCCGACCGCGATTATTACCTGACCGACAGCCCGAAAATGGCCAAAGTGCGCGCCGACTATGTCGCGCATCTGGCGCGGCTGTTCGATCTGGCGGGCGAAGCCGATGGTGCTGCGCGCGCCGCCGCGCTGATGGCGCTGGAAACCGAGATCGCCCGGGTGCACTGGACGCGGATCGACAGCCGCGATGCCGACAAGACCTACAACGCGATGACGCTGGCGCAGCTGTCCGCCGCCGCGCCGGGGTTTGATTTTGCCGCGATGTTCAAGGCGGTCGGGGTCGCACTCGACAAAGTGCTGGTGGCGCAGCCTTCGGCGATCGCCGGCGAGGCCAAGCTGATGGCCGGCGCCGATGTGCGCGTGTTGCAGGACATGCTGATCGCGCGCAGCCTCGATGGCTTTGCCAGCGTGCTGCCCGAAGCGATCGCCAAGGAAAGCTTTGCCTTCAACGGCACGGTGCTGAGCGGGGTGCCGCAGCGCGAGGAACGCTGGCGCCGCGCGGTCTCGTTCACCAATGCGATCCTCGGCGAAGATGTCGGGCAGATCTATGTCGCGCGCTATTTCCCGCCGGCGACCAAGGCGGCTGCGGACGACCTGGTCCACAACATCATCGCCGCGATGGGCGCGCGGATCGACAAGCTGAGCTGGATGGCGCCGCAAACCAAAGTGCTGGCGCATGAAAAGCTCGCCGCGTTTACCCCCAAGATCGGCTATCCCAGCCAGTGGCGCGATTATTCGGGGCTCGAGATCAAGCGCGACGATCTGTTCGGCAATGCGCTGCGCAGCCGCCAGTTCGAATTCGATTACAACCTCGCCAAGCTGGGCAAGCCGATCTATCGCTGGGAATGGGGCATGACCCCGATGACGATCAACGCCTATGCCAATTTCAGCATGGTCGAAATCGTCTTTCCGGCGGCGATCCTGCAACCGCCGTTCTTTGATCCAAAGGCCGATCCGGCGGTCAACTATGGCGGCATCGGCGTGGTCATCGGCCACGAATTGAGCCATCATTTCGACGATCAGGGGGCCAAGTTCGACGGCCACGGCCGGCTGACCAAGTGGTGGACCGACAGCGATATCGCCGCGTTCAGCGCGGCCGAAGCGCGGTTGGCGGCGCAATACGATGCCTATGAACCGCTGCCCGGGCAGCATATCCAGGGCAAGCTGACGCTGGGCGAAAACAGCGCCGACCTCGCCGGGCTGGCGGTGGCGCTCGATGCCTATCACGCCTCGCTGGGGGGCAAGCCGGCGCCGGTGATCGACGGGCTGACCGGGGATCAGCGGTTTTTCCTCGGCTTTGCGCAAGTGTGGCGGATCAAGCACCGCGAAGAAGCGCTGCGCCAGCGGCTGCTGACCGATCCGCATTCGCCGGGCGAATACCGCGTGTGGACGGTGCGCAACAACGACGCGTGGTATCAGGCGTTTGCGCCCAAGCCGACCGACAAGATGTACCTGAAACCGGCTGACCGCGTGAAGATCTGGTGATCGCTGCGGCCCGGTTGCCCGCGCGGCAACCGGGCCGATCGCGTCAGGACCCGGTTACCGCCACCACATTGTCGTCGCTGTTGCGGTCAATGAAGGTGTTGTAGGGATCGATCCCGGCAAACGCGGGCTTGTCGCGGGTGATCAAAGTAATCTTGTGATCGCCACCGGTCATCGCCATGCGCTGGCGCAGCAGGACATTGCCGGCGCCGAATTCGGCCTTGCCCGGGCGGGCGGTAAACAGCCCGATATCGACATCGACATCAAGCGACGCCGGGGTTTCGCGGCCGCGCCCATCGGCATAGGCCTTGTCGGCATGGACTGCGAGCACGGTCTGCCAGCGCCCATCAGGCAGGCGATGGGTGGTCGCGGTGCGCGCCTTGAAATCATACAGCGTGATCACCTGCAAGCTGTCGTGCACCAGTTGGCGTTCGCGGTCGTTGCGCGCCAGCGCCATCAACCCGTCGACCAGATCGGTGCTGCTGGCATAAGGCGCGCCCTTGAAGCGATAGCGGTTTAGCAGATCACGCAGCAGACCGTTGACGCGCGCCTCGCCCAGCCGGTCCTGCAACAGGTAGAGCACCACCGCGCCCTTGCGATAATGCACATAGGGCTGGTTTTCGACGCGCAGCAGCGGCAATTCCTCGACGCGTTCGCCCCCGCGCGAGCGCAGATAGCTGTCGAGTTCGTATTGCAGAAACCGGCGGATCTTGTCCTCGCCATAAGTGTGCTTCATCACCATCAGCGCCGAATATTGCGCCAGCGTCTCGGTCATCAGCGTATCGCCCTGACGGTCGGCCGGGATCAGCTGATGCGCCCAGTACTGGTGCCCCAATTCGTGCGCGGCGACATAAGTCACATAATCGATCCGCGCCGGATCGCGCAGATCAGCCAGGAACCCGATCGATTCCGAATAGGGCATCGATCCGGCAAACGCCTGGGCAAAGCTGGCATAGCCGGGGAATTCGACAATCCGCGCATAATCGAATTGATAGGGCCCGAAATTGGCGCGGTAATAGGCCAGCGCATGGTCAAACGCATCGAGCAGGCGCGTCACGTTGTAGGGGTGCGCCGCGTCGTAATAGACCGCCAGTTGCACCCCCGGCACCTGGCGGGTGGCCACGGCATAGCGTGCCGACTGGATCGACCAGAAATTGAGCATCGGCGCGGTGGCGACAAACCGCGCGGTGCGCCGATCACCATGGGTGACATCGCTGATCCGTTTGCCCGGCGCGATCGGGGTCTGATCGGCGTCGGTGGTCAGCGTGATGTCGCTGGCCACCCAATCGGCATTGAGGATGTAATTGCGCGACAAGGCGCCACGGTCTTCCAGCTTGGCCATGCGCAGTTCGCCGGGCAGGCCATATTTGCGCCGGGTCACCGGGTCGGACAGCATCAGATCGCGGTGAATGCCGATCAGCGGGGCGATCTCGGTTGAATCGAGGAAAGTGCCGTTGGCGAGCAGGCGGGTATCATCGCCCTTGGCATTGATCGCGCGCTGCCAGCGCCGCACGACAAACGCCATTGTGCTGGTCGCGCCCGGCGCCAGGGGCCGGTCAAAGCGATAGATGCGCACGCGGTGATCATCATCATCGCTGACCAGCCGCGCTCCGGCCACGGTCAGCGCCAGAATGTCGCGATCATGTTCGGGCAGCATCAGGTGCACTTCGCGGATCGACACGCCGCTGTGATTGACCAGCGCATAGCTGCCGCGCGCGACCATCAGCCGTTCGGCCGGGTGCAGGTCGATATCGAGCTTCATCGCGGTGATCGCCGGTTCGGGCGCATTTTGCAGCGGCAGATAGCGCTTTTCGGTCTCGGCGGTGAGCCGGTCGTTGTCGAGCGAGGTTTCGTAATGGTTGATCCGGTTGGTCTGGTTGTACAGCCACACCCCGGTCGCCCCCATCACCACCGCGCCGCTGGCCATGACCAGCCCGGCGCCGCCGCGCAAGCCGCGCCGCGCCAGCCGCAGCCGGGGGGCAAACCGCGTTTCGCTGCCGCGCCGCCACAACAGGTGCGCCGCGGTCAGCGCCATGACAAAGAACCCGGTCCAATAGAGCCGGAACCACCAGCCCGCCGCGCCGCCGACGCTGGCACCGTTCATGTCCGACAGCGGATTGCTCGGCCCGCCGCCAAACAGATAGAGCGGGTGCTGATAGCCGAGCGGATCGAGCACGCTGATCAGCACGAAATAGACCAGCAGCATCCCCCAACCGAGGTACTTGTTGGGCGACAGCACTTGCAGCACCAGCGCCAGCGCGGCGAGTTGCGCCATGTCGACCAGGCTGGGCAGCAGATACCAGGCGAGATATTCGCCCGGATTGATCGCGGTGAACCCCTTGGCCAGTTGCACCACGATCGCCGCCAGCACGCCTGCCACCATCGTCGCCCCCAGCACCGCAACCAGCGCGATGAATTTGGGCAGCAATTGCGCCCAGTTGGGCAGGGCGGTGGCATCGATCACTTCGTGCATGCGGCGATCGCGATCGCGCCACACCAGCTCGCCGGCATAGAACCCGGCAATGATCAGCGGCGCCAGCGCCATCGCCCCGCGCAGCGCCGTGATCAGGTGGAACGTCGCGGGATAGGTCGGCGTGCCATAGAGCCCGTCGGGCAGCAGCATCGAGGCCACCGCATTGAGCAGCCCGACCAGCACCAGCACGAAAAACGCCGGGCTGGTCAGGATCAGTTGCAGCTCCAGCCGCATCTGCGCGATCAGGCGCGGCCAGCGCGCGGCGCGCTGGTCGGGCGCTGGCAGCATGGCCACGCGCTGCGGCTTGACCGCGTCGATCCACACCGCGCGCTTTGCCGCGCGGCGCGCCGCGCGCGCCGATTGGCCGGGCACGGCAAAGCGGAACCGCCACCACGCCACCCCCAGCGCGCCGAATGCCACCGCCGACCAGATCAGCCGATTGGCCAGGATCACCCCGCTGATCGGGATCAGCCGCGCGTTTGCTTCGGCCGTCGTCCAATAGCGCGTCACCAGCCCGACCGCGCTGATCCCGAAACTGTCGGACAGCGCCGCCACCTGCAACATGTCGGGATTGCTGCGCAGGATCGCATTGGCGGTGAAATAGAGCAGCAGAAACGCCAGCACCCCGACATAGGTCAGCATCATCGAGCGGGTGATCGTCGCCACCGCGAAAAACAGCGCCGAGGACAGGAACAGCGTCGGCAGCACGATCGTCAGATAGGGTTGCAGATAATAGGCGGCGACCGTCGGCCCCAGCGTTTCGCGATCGATCCACGGCATCAGGCTGCCGACAAAGCTGCCCAGCGGCACCGCCAGAAACGCCAGCGCCACCACGCCGAACGCGCCGACAAACCGGCCAAACAGATAATCGAACCGGCTGACCCGGGTGGAGCGGATGATCGGGCCGAACCCGCTGTCATCATCGCGCACGATCACATTGGCGACAAATGCGGTCGATACGAACATGAAAAACAGCGTCATGATCATTTCGGTGCGCGCCAGGCTGACCGATCCGTTCTTGAACACGCTGGTATTGGGGCCGCCGATGGTGATTTCGGTGCTGGCCATCGCGCCATAAGTCAGCAGGAAAAACAGCACGGTGGTCGCCCAGAACACCGGGCTGCGCAGATGATAGCGAAATTCGAACGCGGCGATGCGGGCGAACATGACCAATGACCTTTTTGAAAAAAGGAAAGCCTCAGGCAGCCGCAGCCACCGGCTGGACCGGGTGCAGCGCGGCGAAATAGACATCTTCGAGCCCGCCGCTGATCGCCACGAACCCTTCGCCCGGATCAGCCGGCGCCACCACGTGGACCACCATCCGCCCGCCCGACAGCCGGGTTGAAATCACCCGGTGCGCCGCCGCCACGTCCGGCAATTCGGCGCGGTCGATCACTTTCTGCCAGATCGTCCCGCGCATCGCGTTGATCATGTCGACCGGCGCGCCGGTTGCCAGAATGCGCCCGCCGCCCAGGATCGCCATGCGCTGGCACAAGTCGGTGACATCCTCGACGATATGGGTGGACAGGATCACCACGACATTTTCGCCGATCGCCGCCAGCAGATTGAGAAAGCGGTTGCGTTCTTCGGGATCGAGCCCGGCGGTCGGTTCGTCGACGATGATCAGCCCGGGATTGCCGATCAGCGCCTGGGCAATGCCGAAGCGCTGGCGCATCCCGCCCGAAAACCCGGCGATCGCCTTGTGCCGAACGCTCCACAGGTTGACCTGATCGAGCAGCGTTTCCACCGTCGCCTTGCGTTCGCCGCGCCCGGCGATGCCCTTGAGCACCGCCAGATGGTCAAGCATGGCATAGGCCGATACGCGCGGATAGACGCCGAAATCCTGCGGCAAATAGCCCAGCGTCGCGCGCAAGGCGGCGGGCTGGGCGATCACGTCGATGTCGCCAAACCGCACGCTGCCCGATGTCGGTGTCTGCAAAGTGGCGATCGTGCGCATCAGCGTCGATTTGCCCGCGCCATTGGGGCCAAGCAGCCCGAACATCCCGTTTGGTATCGACAAAGTCACATCATCGAGCGCGCGCACGCCATTGGCATAAGTGTGCGTGACATTGACAAGTTCGAGCATGCCCCGTGCTGCCTTTCCTGCACCAAAACCCGGGCGCAGTACCGCCGTTCAAGCACCGATTGTCAAGCCGGTCTGACACCAAAGGCGGCGAATGATCGACGAACGACTTGGCGTTATTTGCGGCTGGCGCGCGGGGTACGGCCGAAATGGCGGACAAAGGCGCGGGTAAAGCTGGCGGTTTCGGCATAGCCCACCGACAGCGCGATATCGGCGATGCTGCGCGCGGTTTCGCGTACCATGCGATCGGCTGCGGTCAGCCGGTGTTCGTCGATCAGCGCGCGCCAGCTGGTGCCGGCTTGGCGCAGCCGCCGATGCAGCGTCGGCAGCGACAGGCCGAGCGCGCGCGCCACAGCATCGAGCCGGGGCGGATGATCGAGCGGCGCGGCGGCGATCAGCGCGCGCACGCGGTCGGCCACGGTGCCATCGCCCCCGGCATCGGCGCGGCGGCGCAAGTGGTCTTCCATGATCGGGTGCAGCACCGGGCTCAACACCTGGCCGCGATGCGCGAGGTGGCGCGCGTCGAACACGATCAGATTGGTCGCCTGTTCAAAAAACACGTCGCAGCCGAAATGATCGCGATAGGTGGCATAGGCGCCGGCGCGTTCGTGTTCGAACCGCACCTCGATCAGGTCGATCGCGCCGCCGGTATATTGCCGCGCCAGGCTGTACATCGCGCTGATCGAATATTCGGCATCCTGCCGGCGGTGCGGCAAAGCCGGATCGATCACCCGGTATTCAAACGTCGCGCAATCGCCATTCACGGCGAAACGATTGCGCGAGGCTTGCTGCATGGTGTCGAGATAGCGGGTGAAACTGGCAAAGGCGCTGGCCAGATCGGGCGCGCTGAGGAACAGAAAGCTCAACGGCCCGATACTGTCCGACCCGACCAGCCGCCCGGCCTGCAACCCGAACGAAGGGTTGTTCGAAACCGCTGCGGCGCGTTCGAAAAAGTTGAGGAACAGCGCCAGCGGAATCACCGTATCGGCGCCTTCGATCGCATCGCGATCGAGCCCGAGTTCGGCCAGCAGGCGCGCTGCCGATTGCCCGGTCAGATCGAGGCAATTGGCAACATGGCGCAGGAATTGCGCGGCGATGACGGGGGTGGCCATGGTACTATCATGGCGCGGGCCGCTTTGGGGATCAATCCGATCCCCGCTGCGCGCCGATTACAGCGGCAGGAAGCGGCCGGCGGCGATCAACGCGGCGGCACAGCCGATCACCGCGGCAAAGCGCAGCGATTCGCCGATCAGCAGGGCAGGATGACGCAGGGCATGAACCATAGCCTGCGCCTTGCACCGCGAATCGTTAAAAAGCGGTAAACATCCCGGCCGCCGCGCCGCTTCAGGCCAGCGCGGAGCGGTCGATCTGGTCGATCCGGGTGCAGCCGCCCAGCGCCATCGCCACGCGCAATTCGGCCGCCATCAGCCGCAGCATGTGGCGCACCCCGGCTTCGCCATTGGCGCCCAGCGCCCAGACCCACGGCCGGCCAATCATCGCCGCGCGCGCGCCCAGCGCGATCATCCGCGCCACATCGAGCCCCGAGCGCACCCCGCCATCGGCGAGCACCGCCAGCCGGTCGCCCACCGCATCGGCAATCGCCGGCAGCGCGCGGGCCGATGACAGCACGCCATCAAGCTGCCGCCCGCCATGGTTTGACACCACCAGCCCGTCGGCGCCCAGATCGGCGGCCTGGCGCGCATCGTCGGGATCGAGAATGCCCTTGATGATCAGTGGCCCGTTCCATTCGGCGCGGATGAAATCGAGATCGGCCCAGGTGATCGCCGGGTCGAAATTGCGCCCCATCCACGCCATGAAATCATTGAGCCCGGTGCGCCCTTTGAGCACCGGCGCCACATTGCCGAGATGGTGCGGCCGGCCCAACAGCCCGACATCCCACGCCCAGCCGGGCCGCATCGCCCCCTGCCAGGCGCGGCGCAGGCTCCCCGTCAATCCCGGCGCCCCGGCCAGCCCCGACCGCACATCGCGATAGCGGCTGCCCGGCACCGGCAGATCGACCGTAAACACCAGCGCGCTGCACCCGGCGGCGCGCGCCTGTGCCAGCAGGTCTTTCATGAACGCGCGGTCGCGGATCATGTAGAGCTGAAACCAGAATGGCCGGTCCGACGCCGCCGCCACTTCGGCAAGCGGGCAGACCGACACCGTCGACAGCGTAAACGGCACCCCGGCGGCATTGGCCGCGCGCACCGCCTGCACTTCGCCGCGCCGCGCGTTCAGCCCGGCCAGACCAACCGGCGCCAGGATCACCGGCATCGCCAGCGGCGTGCCGAACAGCGTGGTCGCCGTATCGATCTTTGAAATGTCGCGCAGCACGCGCTGGCGCAGCGCGATCGCCTCCAGATCGGCAACATTGCGGCGCAAGGTGACTTCGGCATAGCTGCCGCCATCGACATATTCGAACAGGAAATGCGGGGTACGCCGCCGCGCCGCTTCTCGAAAATCGGGAATCGAGGCAATGATCATGAACTGCAGGCTCCGCTCCGGGATGCCCCTGCTACGCGCAGAACGCCGATTTGTGAATGCTGCCTGTTTGGCCCGGTCGCGCCATGCGCCGCGCTGTGGCATTACCCTGCGTGATGCCTGATACCCTCACCATGGTCACCGTCTGGTACGATGCCGGTTGCCCGCTGTGCCGGCGCGAGATTGCGCTGATGCGGCGGCTCGACCGGCGCCGGCGGATCGCCTTTGTGCCGATCGATGAACACGCCGCCTGCCCGATCGATCCGGCAGTGCTGCTGGCACGGTTTCATGCGCGCGAGGGCGATGTGCTGCTGTCGGGCGCGGCGGCCTTTGCCGCGATGTGGCGCGCGATCCCGCTGCTGCGCCCGTTTGGCCTGCTCGCCCGCCGCCCGCTGATCGCCGGCTGGCTGGAGCGCGCCTATCTGCGGTTTTTGCGCTGCCGACCACGGCTGCAACGCTGGGTGGGCGGGTGAACACCGCCCCGGTTGGGCGGCGAGACATCGCATTGGGGTATGGGGCAGGTGCGATGCCTCGCCGCAGCACCGGCCTGCCCTTGGGGGGGTTGGGGCGGGCAGTCCGGGCCGATGCCCGCGTCGCGGCCAAGGGCCGCTGCGCGAGCAAACTGAAAGTGCCGGTCGCCCGTGCCAGGTCGGGTCCGGCGGGATGGGTGTGCCGGCAGAAACCGGCGGACCATCCCAGGGATCATGTCTGCAACAGCGCAAGCGCCGCGCTGGTCAGGGGCTTGCGCACCCCCGCCCGCCCGGCGTCACGTCAGGCTTGCTACCTAACATAGGATAGGGGTCAGGCACTCACAAGCGAACTAGACACTACTCATAAAAATTTTTATGCAGCGCCTCGCGATGCTGTCCCGCCTGCGTACATTTGTCGAAGTCTATCGCCAGCGCTCGATCAGCGGCGCCGCGCGTTCGCTCGAACTGACTCAACCGGCGGTATCGCAACATATCGCCAGCCTTGAAAGCGCAATCGGCCGCACGCTGTTTGAACGCCACCCCCACGGGGTCAACCCCACCGCCGCTGCCGACGAACTCGCTGCCGAAATCGGTGATCGGCTCGATCTCGCCGAAGCCGCGCTGGCCGGCGCGCGGGCGCGCTCGGCCGATCTTGCCGGCACGGTGCGGATCATCGGCCATGCCGATTTCCTGTCCGAAGTGGTCGCGCCGCAACTGGTGCCGCTGTTGCAGGACGGAGTGCGGGTGCGGATGGAGCCGGCCGATCGTGAAGGCGTGATCGCCGCGCTGACCGAAGGGCATTGCGACCTCGGCATTTCCGCCTTTGCGATCAACGACCGCCGGCTGTCGAGCGAGCTGATCCATTCCGAACCGCTGATCGCGGTGGCCGCGCCCGCAGTCGCCGCGCGCGTTGCCGCCGCCGCCGATCGCGCCGCCGCGCTGGTGGCCGAACCGGTGCTGGCCTACAATATCGAGCGCGCACTGATCGACGAGTGGCTGGATGCCAACGGCCTGTTGCGCGCCCCGGTCAGCCCGGCGCTGATCGCGCCCGATCTGCGCGGATTGCGCGCGCTCTTGACCACCGGGTTCGGCTGGTCGGTGCTGCCGACCTATCTGTGCACCGGCGAACTGGCGCGCGGCGAACTGGTTGAAATCAGCCCGCCGCGCCGTGGCACCACCAATTCCTATTATCTGGTGTGGTCGCCCGCCGCGCTGCGCCAGCCGCGCATCGCCCATGCCCGGCGCATTCTGGTCGCCCGCCTGCAGGATGCGCCACAGGAAAACTGACCGATCGGCAGATTCTTTTCAGTTGTCGCGCGCGCGTCCATGCGCGACCCCCCTGCCCGAAAGGAACATGTCATGCGGATCGGATTTATCGGACTGGGCAATGTCGGGGGCAAACTGGCCGGGAGCCTGCTGCGCAATGGCCACGATGTGGTGGTGCGCGATCTCAACCCCGAACTGGTCGGCGAATTTGTCGCCCGCGGCGCCGCCGCCGCCGACAGCCCGCGTGATCTGGCCCAAGCGGTCGATATCGTGATCACCTGCCTGCCCTCGCCCGCCGCCAGCGCCGCCGTTGCCGAAGGCGAAGACGGCTTTCTGCCGCATTTGCGCCCCGGCCAGGTGTGGATGGAAATGTCGACCACCGATTATGCCGAAGTGCTGCGGCTGGGCGCGCTGGTCGAAGCGCGCGGCGCGCTGTTCATGGAATGCCCGGTCTCGGGCGGCTGCCACCGCGCCGAAACCGGCAATATCTCGATCTTTGCCGGCGGCCCGCGCGCCGGGTTCGAACAAGTGCTGCCGGTGCTGACCACGCTCGGCCGCCGCGTGCTGCACACCGGCCCGCTGGGCACCGCCTCGCGGCTGAAAGTGATGACCAATTACTTGTGCACCGTCCATCTGGTCGCGCTGGCCGAGGCGTTGACCACCTGCAAGGCGGCCGGGCTCGACATGAACACCACTTATGAAGCGATCCGCATTTCCTCGGGCAACAGCTTTGTCCACGAAACCGAAAGCCAGGTCATCCTCAACGGCAGCCGCGACATCAATTTCACCATGGACCTGGTCGCCAAGGATATCGGCCTGTTCGACGATCTCGCCCGCCAGCACGGCGTCGCACTGGAAATGTCGCCGCTGATCGTGCGCCTGTTCGACGAAGCCCGCGCGACTTATGGCGACCGCGAATTTTCCCCCAACATCATCCGCCGCTACGAAGAACCGCTCGGCCTCAAAGTGCTCGGCACCGGCTTTCCCGACCAGATGGTCGACGATGAACCCGAAGAACCCGGCTATGAAGTGGTGCCGCGCCGATAATCGCTCTCAGCGCATCGGGGCTTGGTCATGCGCGTGACGCATGACCAAGCCCCGCTGTGTTACACCACGCCAAACGCCAGCATGGCGTCGGCGACTTTCTTGAAGCCGGCGATATTGGCGCCTTTGACATAGTCGGTATAGCCGCCGCCCATGTCGCCCCAGGTGCGGCATGAGGCGTGGATATTGGTCATGATATCCTTCAACAGCGCCTGCAATTCCTCTTCCTTCCACGCGCGGCGGCCGGAATTCTGGCTCATTTCAAGGCCGGATACCGCAACCCCGCCGGCATTGGCGGCTTTGCCGGGGGCAAACAGGATGCGCGCGGCCTTGAAGACGTGGACGCCGTCGAGGTTGGTGGGCATGTTGGCGCCTTCGGCCACCGCGCGGCAGCCGTTGGCGACCAGCGTGCGGGCATCATCGCCGAGCAGTTCGTTCTGCGTCGCGCAGGGCAGCGCAACATCGCAAGGCACCGCCCACGGGGTTTGGCCGGGATGGAAAGTGGCGCCGGGAAACTGCGCGACATAGTCCTCGATCCGGCCGCGCCGGTGCGTCTTGTGGGTTTTGACCCAGTCGATCTTGTCCTGCGTCAGCCCGTCGGGATCGTGGATGAACCCGCCCGAATCCGACAGCGTCACCGGTTTGCCGCCCAGTTGCACGATCTTTTCGGCGGCGTGGGTGGCGACATTGCCGCTGCCCGAAATCACCGCGACTTTGCCGGTCAGATCCTGCCCCTGCGTCGCCAGCATTTCGGCGAGGAAATAGACCGCGCCATAGCCGGTGGCTTCGGTGCGGATCAGCGAGCCGCCATATTCGAGCCCCTTGCCGGTGAGCACCCCGGTAAAATGGTTGGTGATCCGTTTGTACTGGCCGAACATGAAGCCGATTTCGCGCCCGCCGACGCCGATATCGCCCGCCGGCACGTCGATGTCGGCGCCGATGTGGCGATAGAGTTCGGTCATGAACGACTGGCAAAAGCGCATGATTTCGCGCTCGCTCTTGCCCTTCGGATTGAAATTGGCACCGCCTTTGCCGCCGCCCATCGGCAGCCCGGTCAGCGCGTTTTTGAAAGTCTGTTCGAACGCCAGGAATTTGAGCACGCTTTCGGTCACGCTGGGGTGAAAGCGGATGCCACCCTTGTAGGGGCCGATCGCATTGTTGTTCTGCACGCGCCAGCCACGCTGGACGCGGATATTGCCCTGATCATCCTCCCAGCACACGCGGAACGATACCACGCGATCGGGCTCGGCGATCCGGCGCAGGATCTGCTGGCGGTGATAGGCTTCCTTGTCGGCAATGAAATCATACACATCTTCGGCGACTTCCTGCACCGCCTGGATGAATTCGTGCTGATGCGGATTGCGCCGCTTCACGCCTTCCATGAATGTGGCAAAATCGACATGATCAGAAATGGCCATAACCGTCTCCCGCTGGTCGCGGTGGCAGGTGATTCTGGAAAGGATGTTTATTTGTCATAAACTTGGCGCATATTGCCAAGCCTCGCCACCGCGGCGGACTATCATCCTGCCGGGGGGCGAATGCAACGGAAAATACCGAGTGCCGGTTTGATTGCATTGGCCCGCCAGAGGTGTAGAATTTGTCCAAGACCGGGGTCACCCGGCATGGCACCGGTTGTGCGCATGGTACCGCAAAGTTGGGGGACAATTTGATGACCACGGCGGGGGCTTGCATGGTCTTGGCACAGCGGTGGCAGCGCGCCGGCCTGGCGATGCTGGCCGGGATAGGCGCCCTGGCGCTGGCCGGCGGCGCGCTGGCGCAGACCGCGCTGCCCGCAGGCACGCAGATCGGCCTGCCCACGCATGATCAATTGGAAAACCCTGCCCCGGTGCCGCCGACGCGCGCGGTCGCGCCATCGCGGCTGCATGTCGAAGACAGCATCGAGCATGCCCCTTGCGCGCTCGACCGGCCCGATTACGCCGCGCTGAAAATCCGCCTGACCGCGGCGACCTTCGAGCATCTGGCGCCGGTCGCCGCTTCGGCGCTCGACGATACCTGGCGCGGCTATCTGGGCAGCGAACAGCCGATCAGCGTGCTGTGCCGCATTCGCGATGCCGCCGCGACGCGGTTGCGCGCGCTGGGCTATCTCGCGGCGGTCGAAGTGCCGGTGCAGCGGATCAGCGATGGCCAGGTGCGGTTCGAGGTGCTGTTTGCGCGGATCGTGGCGGTGCGCGTGCTGGGCCACCCCGGCAACGACCGCGCGGTGTTGCAGGGCTATTTGCAGAAACTGGCCGATGGCGCGGTGTTCAACCGGTTTGTTGCCGAACGGCAGATCCTGCTCGCGCGCGATCTGCCGGGGTATGATCTGACGCTGACGCTGAAACCGGCGGGCAGCGGCGCCGGGGCGATGATTGCCGAAGTGCGCGTGGAAAACACCCCGCTGACGGTCGATGCCACGGTCTACGATCTGGCCGCGCCCGCCACCGGGCGGTTTGGCGGGCAATTGCGCGCGACGATCAACGGGCTGATGGGGCTGGGCGATCAGACCACGCTGTCGGCCTATTCCACCGCGCAGTTCCACAAGCAGCAGATCTGGCAGGCGGCGCACAGCATGATGCTGGGATCGAGCGGGGTGCAAGTCTCGGCGCACCTGACGTATGCGATTACCCGGCCCGAACTGGGCGGCGGCCTGCCCCCGGTCGATGCGCGCACCTGGCTGTTTGACCTGGCCGCCAGTTACGCGCTGGTGCGCCACGAAACCGGCGATCTCAAGCTCACCGGCGGGATCGACGTGGTCGATCAGGGCGTGCTGTTCGGCGGCCAGCCGCTCAGCCACGATCGCTTGCGGGTGGGGTTTGTCCGGCTCGATGCCGATCTGCACGATCCGCGCGGCAGCCAGGCCTGGGGCCTGCCGCGCTGGCGCGCGACTGCCGCGCTCGAACTGCGCCAGGGGCTGGATATCTTCGGCGCCACCCCCGATTGCCTCGTGCCCTCGTCGCCGTGCCTCGCCACCGGCTATGTCCCGCCCAGCGTGGCGGTGGGCGATCCGCAGGCCAGCGTGGTGCGCGCCTCGGCCGAAGTGGAAGTCAATCCGGCGCCGGTGATCAGCCTCGATCTTGCCGCGCGCGGGCAATGGGCATCGGCGCCGCTCTATGCCTTTGAACAGTTTTCGCTGGGCAATTACAGCATTGGCCGGGGTTATGTGCCCGGTGCGGTGGTCGGCGATGACGGGCTGGCGCTGTCGACCGATCTGCGCGGGCCGCTGCTGACGCTGTCGCGCGATCGGGCGATCGGCGCGCAGCCGTTCGTGTTTGCCGACAATGGCTGGGCGTGGCGCCGGCTGGTGGCCAATCCGCAGCCGCATGCGGTGCATTCGATCGGCGGCGGCGCACACTTTGTGTTCGGGACGCAAATGCAGCTCGACCTGACGCTGGCCAAGCCGCTGACGCGCGTTGCCGGCGAAGCCAAAGTTGAACCGGCGCTGCTGCTGGTCACGCTCAATAGCCGCTTGTGGCCGTGGAGGTATCGCTGATGTCCGCTCGTCCGCTGATCCGCCATCGTGCGCAAGGGTCGCACCGGGTGCTCGCGCTGCTGATCGCCGCCGGGCTGGGCCAGGCCGGCAGCACGGCGCAGGCGCAAGGCTTTGCCGGCACCCCGACCGTGGCCAGCGGCGCCGCGACGATCAGCGCCAGCGGCTCGACCCAGACGGTGCAATTGATCAACGGCAATCCGCAGACGATCATCAACTGGGCGCCGACCGACACCGCCACCAGCACCAATCCGATCAATTTCCTGCCCGCCGGGCAGACCGTCGCCTATCTGACCCCGGCCGGGCAGAGCGCCGCCTATACCGTGCTCAACCGCATCATTCCCACCGACACCAGCCGGTCGATCGGGATCAACGGCACGATCACCTCATCGTCCAATGTGCGGGTGTGGTTTTACAGCCCCGGCGGGTTTCTGATCGGCGCCAATGCGGTGTTCAATGTCGGCGGGCTGGTGCTGTCGGCGGCCGACCCGGTAACCACCACCAATCCGGCCAGTGGCCAGACCACTTTCGTCAATTCCACATCGGGCAGCGACAGCTTTGTCGTCAATGGCGCGGCCGGCAGCCAAAGCGCGATCACCATCCAGCCCGGCGCGCAGATCAATGTTACCGGTGCCACCGGCCAATCGACCTATATGGTGGCGATCGCCCCGCAGATCAGCAATGGCGGCACGATCAATGTCGCCGGATCGACCGCGCTGGTCGCCGCCGAAAGCGCCTCGTTCGCGATCGATCCGCAAGGGCTGTTCACCATCGCGGTATCATCGGGCAGCACGGTCAGTTCGAACACGCTGGTCAATACCGGCAGCGTCGGCAGCAGCGATTCGGTGGCCGACAATGCCGCGCAGGTACGCCGCGTCTACATGGTCGCGGTGCCCAAGAACAACGCGGTAACGATGGCGATTTCGGCGGGCGGCACGATCGGGTTTGCCCCCGCCGGCGCCGCCGCGATGGTCGGCAACCAGATCGTGCTGTCAGCCGGCGAAGATATTGCCGACAGCGCCAACGGGGTGACCGCCACGCCCTCGGCCGGGGGCACCGGTGCGGCCAGCCTCACCTTGGGCGGGGGCACCTATTCGTCGAACCTGACCGCGTTTTCGACCGGGTCGATCGCGGTGACCGACCCGGCCCGCAGCATCACCTTTGGATCGAGCGCCAGCTTTGCCGCGCCGCAAGTGGCGATCACCGCGGCGACCGGCACGATCAGCGTGGCCGGCGATCTTGCGGCGGTGGCCGACAATGTCGGGTTCGGCAGCGGCTTTACGGCGTCGGTCACCGCCAATGCCGGGGCGGCGCTCAATGTCGGGACGGCTGCCGCCGCGCTGGGAGTGCAGGGCAACCTGACGATCAGCGCCAACGATGCCTATCACGGCACCGCCGGCAGCGCCGCGCTCAGCGCCAATGGCGGCAGCGTGGCGATCGCCGGAAACCTGGCGATCAGCGCCAATGGATCGTGGGACAATGCGCCGCAATTTTCCAACCCGGGCGGGCTGGCGACGCAAGGGGGCAGCGCCAATTTGACGGCCAGCGGTGGAGGCACCGTGCTGATCAGCGGCAGCGCCGCGATCACCGCCACTGCCGATGCCAGCAACGCCAGCTTTGCCTATGTGCAAGGCCAATTCGGCCTGCCCGATACCGCGATCAATGCCTATGGCGGGCAGATTGCGATCACCGCGACCGGGGCCGGCTCGGCCATCACCACCAATGGCGCCCTGTTTGCGGCAGCCGCCAGCGCCAAGGGCAGCGGAGATCCCTTCGTGGCTGCCGGGGGCAATGCGGTCGGCGGCGAAGTGACCATCGGCACCTCGGCGGGGGGAGCCATCACGTTTGCCGCTGCTACCGCCTTGACCGTCGATGCCAGCGCGGCCGCGGGCAATGCGCCCGATACCGCTGGTGGCACGGCCAGCGGCGGTGTCATCAACTTGGCCGCCAACAGCGGCACGATCAGCTTTGCCGGACCACCCTCGATCACACTCAGCGCCACTGCCGTGGGCGGCAATGGCTCGGATGCCGGCGGTGCGGGCGGCGCGGCCTTTGGCGGATCAATCCAGCTTGAAACGCTGGGCAGCGGCAGTGTCGTCAGCAATACCTCGGGCAGCGGCACAGCGGGTTCGGGCGCTGTGTTCGATGTCGCGGCGAGCGGCGGCATCGCTGGCGCCGGCGGGATCGGCGGCGCGGCCAACGGCGGCAGTGCAACGATCAAGCTGACCGGATCGGGCCAGCAGATCCAGTTCCTCGGGACGATTGGCGGGGTTACGCTCGATGCTGCTGCCAGCGGCGGCAATGGGTCGGGCGGTGGCGGCGGACAGGCCACCGGCGGCACCGCCGCACTGACGATGACCGGCGGCACCATGACGGTCAATGGCGGGTTGACCCAGGTCGCCAATGCGATTGGCGGGTCCGATGATACCGCCGGCAATGGCGGCAGCGCCATCGGCGGCACGATTACCGAAACCCTGTCGGGCGGAGCCAGCCTTGCGGCCACAGCGCGCGATTATGGCGCATCGGCCACTGGCGGAGGCGGCTATATCCTGGGCGGCGCGGCGCTGGGCGGCAACGTGCTGGTCAGCGTTGCTGGTGGGCTGACCCCGCCAGCGACGACGATCGACACCAGCTATGTCGCCGGGATCGGCGCGGCCAACGACACCCCGGGATCGGCTGCGAGCGCCGGCGGCGCGCGGTTCGAGGTGGGCGGCACGGTGACCATTGCCAAGCCGATCACGCTGGTCGGCAACAGCTCGCTCGAAATCAACGCGGGCGGGTCGATCACTGTCAAAGGCGCGATCATTGGCACCGGCGCCGATGCCTATCTGCGGCTGTGGGCCGATGATCAGGCCAGCGGGATCGGCACGGTGTCGCTCGGCGCCGGGGCGATCAACCTGTCGGGCAGCGGCGCGGCGGTCGATATCGATTACAACCCGGTCGCGCTGGGCACGCCGACCAATTACGCCCCCGGCGTCGCCGCGGGCACGCTGACGGCATACCAGTTGGTCGATTCGGTCACCCAGTTGCAGGCGATCGGCAGCTATCCGACGCAGAATTTCGCGCTCGGCCAGAATATCGATGCCACCGCCACGCAAGGGTGGAACAGCGGCGCCGGATTTGTGCCGATCGGCACGCTGGCGACGCCGTTTTCGGGCAATTTCGACGGGTTGAATCACACCATCACCGGGCTGTTCATCAACACGCCGACCAGCGATTTTGTCGGGCTGTTCGGCGTGGTCGGGGCGGCCACCGGCACCTCGATCACCATCCGCAATGTCGGGCTGGTCAATCCGGTGATCAGCGGCGGCAATTATACCGGCGGCCTGATCGGCGCGATTCCGGGGATCGGCGGCAAGGGCATTCCGGTGGCGCTGACCAACGATTTCGTGACCGGGTCATACGGCAGCATCAGCGGCACCAGCTATGTCGGCGGATTGCTGGGCGACAGCGAACAGCCCGGCGGCGTTGCGGTGAGCGGCAGCCACGCCGATGTTGCGGTCAGCGCCAATGGCTATGCGGTGGGCGGACTGGCCGGGCAGATCGCTTATGGCACCGTCACCAATGTCTTTGCCACCGGCGCGGTGGTCGATCCGTTCAACGGCGCCAGCTCGGTCGGTGGGTTGATCGGCGAAACCGCCGCGACGGTTACCCAGGCCTATGCCACCGGCGCGGTCACTGTCGGCGCCAATGCACAGAATATCGGCGGGTTGATCGGCAGCACCGGCAATACCGCGCAAACCTCGGGCGCGGTCACCTATGCCTATGCCACCGGGGCGGTGACCACCGGCAGCGGGGCCAGCAATGTCGGCGGGCTGATCGGCTCTACCTATCTTCAGGGCACCGAAGTCGATCAGACCTGGGCATCGGGGGCGATCACCACCGGCAGCGGCAGCACCAGCATCGGCGGACTGGTCGGCAACAACGCCAATGCGGCGGGCAGCATTTCGAATTCCTATTGGGACAGCTATTCCACCGGGCAGGCTGTGGCGGTGGGCGGCGGCACCACCGGCAGCAATGTCTACAATGTCAGCGCGGTGACCAGCGATCCGACCCAGACGCTGGCTGCGAACTACGCGCTCAATCCCCAAAGCTATGGCAACCTCAATCCGGCCGGCTGGATATTCGACACCGCAGCTGCTGTCAGCAATGCGACCCGCCCGATCGGCGCGTGGGAAATGCCGGTGGCGCAATATCTGGTCGCCCCGGTGTTCAGCGCGCATCAGGTGCAGTTGATCGAGCGCAATCCGGCAGGCAATTATCAGCTTACCCAATCTATCGACATGGGTGGCACGGCGGCGGCGAGTGACATCTGGGGCGGGGCCGGGTTCATTCCGATCGCGCTCAACGGGCCGCTTACCGGAACGCTGGACGGCGCCGGTCATGTACTGACGAACCTGACTTATGCCATCGAGAATGTCGAAGTGGTCGGTCTGGTTGCCAACAATGCCGGCACGATTGAAAACATCGGCATCTGGAATGCCACGATCAATTCGCCCACCGGCACCGCCGCGCAGGCGGGGCTGCTGGTGGCACAGAACAGCGGCACGATTACCGGCAGCTTTGCCACCGGCACGATCATCGCCCCCGATTCGATTTCCGGCGGGCTGGTCGGATACAATTCGGGGACGATCACCAACAGCTATGCCACGGTCGCGGTTGGCGGCAATGCCACCGGGCAAGTGCAGAATGCCGGCGGGCTGGTCGGCCAGAATTACGGCACGATCAGCGGGAGCTATGCCAATGGCCCGGTGTCCGGTTCGCTGGCGGGCGGGCTGGTCGGCTTTGCCGGCGCCGGGGCGATCACCGCCAGTTACTGGGACACCCAGATCAGCGGGCAAGCGCTGGCGTGCAGCGCGATGTCTTCGGTCAGCTGCGGCGGCGCCACCGGGTTGACCACCGCGCAGACACAGCAATCGTCCAGCTTTGCCGGCTTTGCCATCGATACCAGCGGCGGTCAGGGGCTGACCTGGCGGCAATACAACGGCCAGACCACGCCGATGCTCGATGCCTTTTTGCAGACGATTACGGTGCAGCCGGGCAGCCTGACGATGGTCTATGACGCGGCGGCGCCCAGCTTGGGAGTGACCACCTATGGCGCCAATGCGGCGCTGCTGTCGGGCACCGCGCAAGTCGGCGGGCTCAACCGCAATGCCGGGACATATACGATCAGCTATACCGGCGGGCTCTATTCCAGCCAGCTCGGCTATGACCTGGTGGCATCGGAAACGCCGGGGCAACTGGTGATCACCCCTGCCCCGCTGACGCTGACCGCAGCCACGCAGACCAAAGTCTATGACGCAACCACCAGTTCGACCGGGCAAGTCCAGATCAGTGGCTTGCAGGGCACGGACAGCGTCACCGCGCTGACCCAATCGTACGACAGCGCCAATGCCGGCAACCGTACTCTGTCGGTCAATTCCGGGTTCGTGATCAGCGACGGGAATGGCGGCAACAATTACACCGTGTCCACCGTCACCGCCGCCGGCAGCATCACCCCCGCCCCGCTGACGCTGACCGCGACAACGCAAACCAAAGTCTACGACGCGACCACCAATTCCACCGGGCAAGTCCAGATCACCGGCTTGCAGGGCCAGGACAGCGTGACCGCGCTGACCCAGTCGTACGACAGCGCCAATGCCGGCAACCGCACGCTGTCGGTCAATTCCGGGTTCGTGATCAACGATGGCAACGATGGCGGCAATTACACCGTCTCCACCGTCACCGCCGCCGGCAGCATCACCCCCGCCCCGCTGACGCTGACCGCGACCACCCAAACCAAAGTCTACGACGCGACCACCAGTTCCACCGGGCAAGTCCAGATCAGCGGCTTGCAGGGCCAGGACAGCGTCACCGCGCTGACCCAATCGTACAACAGCGCCAATGCCGGCAACCGCACACTGTCGGTCAACCCCGGGTTCGTGATCAACGATGGCAACGATGGCGGCAATTACACCGTCTCCACCGTCACCGCCGCAGGCAGCATCACCCCCGCCCCGCTGACGCTGACCGCGACCACGCAGACCAAAGTCTACGACGCGACCACCAGTTCGACCGGGCAAGTCCAGATCAGCGGCTTGCAGGGTCAGGACAGCGTGACCGCGCTGACCCAATCCTATGACAGCGTCAATGCCGGCAACCGCACGCTGTCGGTCAATCCCGGCTTTGTCATCAATGACGGCAACGAGGGTGGCAATTACACGGTGACCACCGTCACCGCCCCGGGCAGCATCACCCCGGCCGCGCTGACCCTGACTTATACCGCGAGTGCGATCAGCAGCATCTATGGCGATGCCATCTCCGCGCTGAGCGGCATGACCTCGGTTTCCGGGCTCAAAGGCGACGACAGCGCCGCCAGCGTGTTGACCGGGACCGCGCAATTCACCACCACCGCCACCGCGCAAAGCGGGATCGGCAGCTATGCCGTGATCGGTTCGGGGCTGTCGCTGGCCACCGGCAATTACACCCTGCGTGTCAACCAGAGCGAATCGTCGGCCATCGCGCTGACGATCCTGCCACGCCCGCTCGATGTGATTGCCCAGCCGCAGCAGCGCCCGTTTGGCGAGCCCAATCCGCCGCTGACGTATATCGTGACCGGGCCCAACGGCGCCACCGGGCTGGTCAATGGCGATCAGCTGAGCGGCGCGCTGGCGACCGGCGCAACTTTGACCTCGCCGGTGGGCACTTATGCGATCACCCAGGGCACGCTGACCGCCTCGCCCAATTACACGATCACTTATACCCCGGCGCTGCTGACCGTATCGATTGCCATCGACACCGTGCTCGGCCCGGTTATCTCGACCGATCCCGGGCTGCCCGGCGGATCGGGCGAACCGCCCGGCGATCCGCGCAAGCGCAACCCGCGCGATCCGGTGATTGCCGCCATTCGCGGCGCGCTGCTGCCGGCATGGGTGCCCGGCCAGGTGGTTGATGACCATCCGGTGCAGCAACCGGTCGATATTACCGAACCGGTCGGGATCAAGGGCGATCCGGCGCAATGGGGAACGGGGCCGCGGCCATGATCGCGCGCGCGCTTCGCCCCCCGCTGATGCTGGCGCTGGCGCTGGCGCTGGCCATCCCGGCGCGGGCGCAGGCCCCGTCGCTCGCCGCCGCCGACCAGTTCCGCATCGGCGATACCGGGCTGACCTGCAGCGCAACCCGCCGCAGCGAAGACCAGCATTACACCGGCATGTTCGATCGCGGCTATGACATCGTCTGCCGCGATGCCGCCAGCCCGGTCGGCACCGCCTATGTGCTGCAAGGCAGCGCGCGCGGGCAGGATCTGGCCAGCGCCGACTGCACCGCCGAAGCGCGGATCGATCAGGCCGGGCTGCCCGGGCTGATGCGCCGATCGTGCCGCGATGCCGCCACCGGGCTGACCCGGCTGAGCTATCGACTGGTCCGCCATGGCCAGACCTTTGCCGCGACCGGCTATGCCGGCTACGATTCGGCGCTGCTGCTGGCGCTCGCCGCGCTGGTTGCCGATCATCCGGTGCCCGGCCAGGTGCAGATCGCCCAGACCGGCGCGGGCGACCCGGCCGCCTTGGCGCGGATCGAGGCCGACCGGTTTGACCCGGCGCAGGCCTTGGCGGCGGGCATGGCGGTAGCCAATGCCGGCGACCATGCCGATGCCAACGAATTTTTTGACCGGCTGCTGTTGCGCGCGCGGCAGGGCGACAAGGCGGCCAACCGCCCCGGGCTCTATCTAGCGGGCAAGGCGATCGAACAGTCGATCATGGGCAACACCGCCGAAGCGGCGCGGCTGTTCGACCGCGCCGGGCAGGCCGGGCTGGGCGATGATCCGGTATTCGCCCGGCTCTATCGCAATCTCTATGCGATGCACCTGCTCGATCGCGGCGATCGTGCCGCCGCGCTGGCAAAGCTGACCGCGCCGGTGCCGCAACTGGGCGATGCCGGTGCATTTGCCCCCGACCGGGTGGCGGCGGGCTATATCGACCATCCGCTGGCGCAGCGGCTGTCGCTCGATGATGCCGGGCTGTCGCGGTTTGGCAGCGCGTCGGACCCGCTGACCGACAGCGAACGCGCGCAATTGCTCGATTTGCAGGCGCTCTACTTGCGCGCCGAAGTGCATCGGCTGGACGGCAATGCCGCCGCTGCGCGCGGCGAACTGGCGGCGGCGCTGGCCGGGTTTGACCAGGTGCGCGGCGGGCACGTGGTGTCGATGGCGTGGCTGCCGGTCGATGTGATCACCGCGCAGGCCGCGCTGGCCGAAGCCGATGGCAAGCTCGACATGGCCGGCAGCCTGTTGCAGCAGGCGGTCGCGCGCACGGCGGCGCTGCTGCCGGATTCGGCGGCCTGGCTGTCGGCGCGGGCACGGCTGGCGGCGCTGAGCGCGCGGCATGGCGACCGCGCCACGGCATTGGCCCTGTATGCCGCGCTGGTCCGTGATGCACCGGGCATACCGGGGGGCAGCGATGCCTTGCGCGGCCAACTGGCGCCCTATTTCGCGGTGCTCGCCGATGGCGCCGATGCCGGCGCTGCGGCGGCCGCATTTGCCGCCGCGCAAGTGCTGGTGCGGCCGGGCGTGGCGCAGACCCAGGCGGTGCTGGCGCGCGAATTGTCATCGGGCAGCGACGAAGCGGCCGACTTGTTCCGCCAGTCGCTGGCGCTCGACCGCGAAGTGCGCGCGATTGACCAGGATCTCGCCAGTGGCGCCGCCACCGCCGAACGCAGCGCCGCGCTCACCGCGCGGCGCACCGCGCTGGCCGGCGAACAGACCGCGATCCAGGCGCGGCTGGGCAGCTATGCGCGCTATGTCGCGGTAACCGACGGGCTGGTGCCGCTGGCGGCGCTGCAACACGCGCTGCGCGACCACGAAGCCTATTACAAACTGATCCTGATCGGCGATGCCGCCTATGCGCTGTGGATCGATCCGGCGCAGGCGCGCCTGATCCGGCTGGCGACCAATGCCGCGCAACTGGAAACGCTGGTCAACCGCACCCGCGACAGCGTGGTCAGCTATCAGGGCAATCAGGTGGTGACCAACCCGTTTGATCTGACCAGCGCGCGCCAGCTCTATACGCTGCTGTTCGGCGCGGTGCAGGGCGATCTGGCGGCGGCGCACCACCTGGTGTTCGAGCCCGATGGGGCGATGCTCAAACTGCCGGTGGGGCTGCTGGTCACCAGCCAGGCCGGGGTCGATGCCTATGCCGCGCGGACGGCGCGGCCCGATGCCGATGCGTTCGATTTTACCGGGGTGGCCTGGCTGGCGCGCGACCATATCGTATCGACCGCAGTATCGGCCAACAGCTTTGTCGCGGTGCGCGCGATCGGCCCGTCGCATGCGCCCAATCGCTATCTCGGGCTGGGCCACAATGCCCCGCCGCCGCCGGGCACCGCGTCCGACAGCGACCCCTGCGCCTGGCCGCGCTCGATCTGGCAGCACCCGGTCAGCGGCGACGAACTGACGCTGGCCGCGCGCGTGCTCGGCGGCAGCGGCAATGAAGTGGTGGCAGGGGCCGATTTCACCGATGCCGCGCTGCTGGCGCGCGGCGATCTCAACCGGTTCCGCGTGGTGCAGTTTGCCACTCACGGGCTGGTCACCGCGCCGCATCCCGGCTGCGCTGCCGAACCGGCGCTGGTCACATCATTCGGGCCGCCGCCGTCGCAGGGGTTGCTGACCTTTCGCGACGTGTTCGATCTGAAGCTCGATGCCGATACCGTGGTGCTGTCGGCCTGCGATACTGCCGGCGCGGCGAGCATCGATGCCACCCGCGCCGCCGGGATCGCCACCGGCGGCAATTTCGCGCTCGACGGGCTGGTGCGCGCCTTTGTCGGCGCCGGGGCGCGCTCGGTGATCGCCAGCCACTGGCCAGTGCCCGATGATTTCAACGCCACTTCGCGGCTGATGGGCGGCTTGTTTGGTGCCGGTATCGCCCGGTCATCGGGCGAGGCGCTGCGCGGCGCGCAAGTCGCGCTGATGGATGATCCGCTGACCTCGCACCCCTATTACTGGGCGGCCTTTGCGATTGTCGGCGATGCGGCCAAGCCGATCACCACGCCGTGATCACCGCTGGCACCGCGCTGTTGCGCCGGCTGGTCCGGCAGATCGGCTGGTGGCGGGTGGTGCTGGCCGCAGTGGTGCTGGTGCTGGCGCTGGGGGTGGCGCGGTTCAGCTGGGCACTGCCGCTGTTTCTCGATGCCGAACATGCGCTGTTCGATGCCCGGGTGGTGGTCTCGGCCCCGCTGGTGCATCAGGACAGCCGCATCGTCATCGTGCCCTATACCGATGAAACGCTGATCGCCACCGGCAAGCGCTCGCCGCTCGATCGCGGCGTGCTGGCGCGCGCGCTGACCCGGCTCGACAAGATGGGCGCGCGCGCGATCGGCATCGACATACTGATGGATCAGACGCAGGCCGAAGACGCCACGCTGATCGCCGCATTCCGCCGCATGCAGACACCGACTTATCTCGCCTATGCCAGCAGCGCGGCGGCGAGCGACAAGATCCTCTATCGCCAGCAGCAATTTCTCGATGCGTTCCAGCGCGCGATCGCCGGCAGCCATGTCCACCCCGCCAGCGTGATCGAACAGACCGATTCCGACAATGTCATGCGCCGCTGGGCCGAACCCGTGCCCGGCGCGCCGCCGCGCATGCCCAATGCGCTCATGCCGCAGGCCACGGGCTTTGCCGGCTATACCGGCTCGATCGCCTGGCGCCGCGCCGCGCTGACCGACGAACCGGTGTTTGCGGCGATCCCGATCGATACTTTTGCCGATGACAGCCTGTTTGATACCCCCGGCGCCGGCGATCTGCTCGCCGACCAGATCCGTGGCCGCTATGTGCTGATCGGCGGCAATATCGAGGATATCGATATTTTCCAGACCCCGCTCAGCCGCGTCACCGCCAAGGGCGAATCGCATACGATGTGGGGGATGGACCTGTTTGCGGTGATGCTGGCGCAAATACTCGATGGCCGGCTGCCGCGCCCGGTGCCGCCGGTGCTGCTGTGGCTGATCGCGGCGGTGGTGGTCGGCGCCGGAGCCGTCACCGCCGGGCTCAACCGCCGCCCGCTGGTTTCGGGCATGATCCTGCTGGTGCAGGTGGCGGGGCTGATCGCGCTGCCGTTTGCGCTGGCACGCGGCGGGGTGGAAACCTATGGCCTGCCCGCGTTCGGCTGGCTGATCGGGTGGTTTGCCGGGTTTCTGGTGCTCAGCGTGCTGGCCCGCGCGCTCAGTTCCGAACAGCGCCGCTTTGCCCAGGGTGCGCTGGGCAAATACCTGCCCCCCGATATTGCCGCCGCGATCATCCGCGATCCCGATGCCTTGCGCCTGCAAGGCGAAAAGCGCGCGATCTTCGTGGTGTTTTCCGATCTTGAAGGGTTTACCAAGCTCAGCTTTGCAGTCGCGCCGGAAATGGTCGCCAGCCTGCTCAACCGCTATCTCGACATGATGAGCGATGTCGTGCTCAGCCACGGCGGCACGCTCGACAAATTTGTCGGCGATGCGGTGGTGGCGTTCTGGGGCGCGCCGATTGCGCGGCCCGACGATGGCCGCCGCTGCATCGCCGCCGCCATCGCGATGAATGCCGCCGGCGAGGAATTCCGCCGCAGCGCGCCCGAAGGCGTGCCGCCGATCGGACGCACCCGCGTCGGGGTGCATTACGGCGAAGCGATCGTCGGCAATTTCGGCGGCGAAGGCCGCATCCAGTACACCGCGCTGGGCGATCCGATGAACACCGCCGCGCGGCTCGAATCCGCCAACAAGCAATTGGGCACCAGCGTGCTGGTATCGGAAGCGGCGGCAGAGCGATCGGGGCATCAGGCGTTCCGCCCGCTCGGCCGCGTCGTGCTGAGCGGGCGGGGCGAAGACATCGGCCTGTACGAGCCGGTGCCCGGAATGGCCGAAACCGATCGCTTGGCATTTGACGCGCTGGTCAGTGCCGCGATAGACGGGGATGCTGCCGCGATCGATCGGCTGGCCGACATGGCCGCAGCCGACCCCGACGACAAAGCCTTGGTCAAACTGGTCGAGCGTCTGCGCAAACAGAAAGGGGCCCGGTTCTATGTGCTTGAAGAAAAATAGCCTGATCGCGCTGGCCGCCGGGCTGGCCATGGCGGGCAGCGCGGCGCAGGCGGCAACGATCGTGGTGCGCTCGAACGGCCCTTCGGCAACCAGCTATCCGCCGGGCAAGCGGCTGCCCGATGGCGGGACGATCGTGCTCAAACCCGGGGACAGCGTGACCGTGCTCGATGCGCGCGGCACACGGGTGCTGCGCGGCAATGGCGCGGTGGCCGTCAGCAGCACCGGCACTGCGGCGGTCAACGGCATTTCCGCGCTGATTGCCGACAATGGCCTGCGCCAGACCCGCACCGGGGCAACGCGCGGCGATGTCACCCCGCCCCGTCCGACCAATGTGTGGATGGTCGATGTCACCCGGCCCGGCCCGGTCTGCGTGATCCATCCGCAGGCGCTGGCGCTGTGGCGCCCGACCACCGATCAGGCCGCCAGCGTGACCATCGCGCATGGCGCCAGCAGCGCCCAGGTGGCGTTTCTGACCGGCCAGGCGGTGCATGGCTGGCCGGTCGATGCCGTGCCGGTGATCGACGGGCAAAGCTATGTGCTGACCGGCAGCGGTGCCCCGGTCACGCTGGATATCCGCGTGCTGCCAGCAGTGCCCGCCACGCTCGATGATACCGCCGCCGCGCTGATTGACCATGGCTGCACCGCACAGCTCGATCTGCTGGCCACCGCGACCGCGACCGACCCAAATTGATACGGCGCGAAATTCGGCCCGACGCGCGTTGATTTCGGGCCGGCAAACCGGCACACCATGGCGGCGGGACAGCGGTCCTGCACCGGTGCGGCATCCAGGGGTGGGGCCTATGCGACCGATTGCTGTGCTGATGGGGACCATCCTCGCCGCGCTGATCGCGCTGACCGGATCGTCGCACCACGCCATGGCCGGATCGGGGCCGGTGTTCGAAGGGGTGGCCTCATGCGCCGGATCGACCTGCCACGGCCGCCCCGAAGGCAATGGCGCGGTGGTGCGCCAGGACGAACTGATGCATTGGCAGGACCCGGCCAGCCAGGGCGGCGCGCATGCCCGCGCCTGGGCCGCGCTGGCCAGCCCGCGCGGCAGCCGGATCGCCGCCGCGCTCGGGCTGGGGCCGGCCACCGCCGCTCCGGCCTGCCTTGGCTGCCACAGCACCGATGCCCCCGCCGCGCAGCGCGGGGCGCGGTTCCAGCTGTCCGACGGGGTCGGCTGCGAATCGTGCCACGGCGCGGCATCGGGCTGGATCGCCAGCCACTATGCGGTGCGCGGCACCCATGCCGACAACGTCGCGCACGGCATGATCGCGCTCGATCGGCCCACCGTGCGCGCGGGCGTGTGCCTTGATTGCCATTATGGCGCCAACCGCCCCGGCCATTTTGTCACCCATGCGATGATGGCCGCCGGCCACCCGCGCATCGCCTTTGAAATCGACCTGTTTTCGGCGCTGCAACAGCACTGGAACGAAGACGCCGACTATCTGGCGCGCAAGGGCCGCACCGACCATTTGCGGCTGTGGCTGGCCGGGCAGGCCGAGGCGGTGCGGCGCTCCACCGCGCTCTATGCGGTGCCTGCCTTGCGCATGCCGGGCGGGTTTCCCGAATTCACCTTTTTCGACTGCCATTCGTGCCACCGCACGATCGATGACGATCCCACGCGGCTCAAACCGATCGAGCCCAATCCGGCGCGGCCGATCACTTATGGCGCGCCGCCGTTCAACGATGAAAACATGATCGTGCTGTCGGCGGCGGCGCATGTGCTGGTGCCGGGGGCAGCGGGCGGGTTTGACGATGCCGCGCGCGGGTTTCATGCGGCGGTCAGCCGGGGCAGCGGGATCGAGGCCGCCGCCGCGCGGCTGAATGCCGCCGCCGCCGGGCTGGGCGCGGCGATCGATCGCAGCCCGGCGCGGCCCGATGCCGCGTTCGAGGTGATCGCGGCGGTCGGCGGCGGCGCCACGGCGGCGCGCTTTACCGATTATACCGGCGCGGTGCAGGCGGTGATGACGGTCGATACCCTGCTGGGCTCGCTGGTCAGCGAAGGGCGCGTGACGGTGGGCGCGGCAGCGGGCATCCGCGCGCAGCTCAACCGCGCCTATGCCGCAGTCAAAACCCCCAATGGCTATGCCGCTCCCGCGTTCCGCGCCGCGCTCGCCGATGCGGTGCACGCCATCGCGGTGCTGCGATGATCGGCCGCGCGCTCGCCATGGCGGCGCTGGTGCTGCTCGCCGGGTGCGGCGGCGGTGGCGGCGCATCATCGGCCCCGACGCCGACCAGTACCCCGCCCGCGACCAGCGCCTATACCGCGCCTGCGGCAGAGGCGTTGAGCGTCAGCGATGTGCAGCAGGTGCTGGCGCAGGCGATTGCCCAAGCGCGCAGCGACAATCAGCCGGCGGTGATTTCGGTGGTCGATCGCGTCGGCAATGTGCTGGCGCTGTTCCGCATGACCGGCGCGCCCGCCAGTACCCATATTGCCGACGCGCCCAATGGCCAGAACCTTGATGTGCAGGGCCAGGACGTGCCCGCCGAAGCCGCCGCGATCGCCAAGGCGGTAACCGGCGCCTATCTGTCGAGCAGCGGCAATGCCTTTTCCACCCGCACCGCCAGCGCGATCGTGCAGGCGCAATTCCCGATGGAACCGGGCACCACCGGGCTGGGCAGCGGGCCGCTCTATGGCGTGCAGTTCAGCCAGTTGCCCTGTTCGGACCTGGTGCAACGCTATGGCGCCGCTGGCGGTGCCGCGCTGATCGGCCCGAAACGGTCGCCGCTCGGGCTGGCGGCCGATCCGGGCGGGTTTCCGCTTTACAAGAACGGCGTGGTGGTCGGCGGGGTCGGGGTCGAAGCCGATGGGCAATATACCGCCGACACCAATGTGCTGACCCCCAACCTGATCATCGACGAACGCATCGCGCTGGCCGCGACCGAAGGGTTCGATGCCCCCGCCTCGATCACCGCCAATACCATCTCGGTGGCGGGCACTTTGCTGATCTACAGCGATGTCACCACCAGCCAGCTCGGCGCGGTAACCGGCACGACGTGGAGTGCGCAAATGGGTGCGGGCGCGCTCGAACCGCTGACCGGCTATTTCGGCGGCACGATCCTCGCCGGGGCGACTTATGGCACCGAGGCATCGGGGGTGCGCGCAGCCACCACCGCCGAATTTGCCACCCCCGGCGCCTATGTGCTGACCGATGGCGCGGGCAATCAGCGCTTTCCGATCCGCGCCGCCACCGATGCCGGCGATGTTGCCAGCCCGCTGACCGCCAACGAAGTCGGCACGATCATGGCGCAGGCCTTTGCGATCATGAGCCAGGCGCGCGCGCAGATCCGCAATCCGGTCGGCAGCCTGGCGCAAGTGTCGATCAGCGTGGTCGATACCCGTGGCGCGGTGCTGGGGGTGGTGCGCGCGCCCGATGCGCCGGTGTTCGGCATCGATGTCTCGCTGCAAAAGGCGCGCACCGCCGCGTTCTTTTCCAATGCCGCAGCGGGCGCGCAATTGTCCGCCGATCCGGCGCCGCGCGTGGCCGGCTATGTGACCGCCGTGCGCGGTTTTCTGAAAAATCCGGCGGCGCTGACCGGCGCCTATGCCTTTACCGACCGCGCCGGGGGCGATCTGTCGCGCCCCAATTTCCCCGATGGCACCACCGGCAATCCCAACGGGCCGTTTTCGGTGCCGGCGGCGCAGTTCAATCCGTTTGCCACCGGGCTGCAATCGGCGCTGATCACCGGCAATCTGGTTCAGCATCTCGGCTATGTGCTCGGCCAGTCGCCCAGTGACACCCCGGCGCGCTGCACCGCCATCCCCGATGTCGTCGCCGGGCAGAACCGCCTGCAAAACGGCATCCAGATCTTTCCGGGATCGGTGCCGATCTATCGCAACGGCACGCTGATCGGCGGGCTGGGCATTTCCGGCGACGGCATCGATCAGGACGACATGATCGGGTTTCTCGGGCTCAACAACGCCGGCACCGCGCTCGGCACGCTGGGCAATGCGCCAAAGGCGATCCGCGCCGATCAGATCACCGTAACGCTGCCCAATGGCACCAGTGCCAACCTGCTCTATGTCAATTGTCCGCAAGCGCCATTCGTCAATTCGAATGTGCAAACCCCCTGTGCCGGGCTGTAGCGGTGCTGGCGGCGCTGATCATGGGCACGGCGCTGGCAGGGGCGGCCCCGCCTGATCCGCCCGTGCCGCCCGCCGATGCCGATCAGCCGGTGCTGCCCGGCCGGCACAAGCCCGGCTACAACCCCGATCTGCCCGCGCCGGTCACGCAGAACAACCCCGGCGCGGTCCACGCCCCGCCGCCCGAAGCCTTTCCCACCGATCAGATCCCCTTGCCCGACCGCTGGCGGATCATGACCAGCCTGTGCCCGGCCAAAGGCGGCGATCAATCGATCTATGCGCTGTTCGGGGCGATGCGCGAGGTCTGCCATTCGCCGCTCGATCCCTATCACCAGAATACGTGGAAGGGCGATCGCCCGATCGACCGGTCAAAACTGCCGTGGCTGCCGATCCACGATGATGACTGGTTCTGGGAAAGCTCGGCCGTTTCCGACACGGTGATCGAACCGCGCAGCCTGCCGCTGCCAACCTCGAACGCTGTCAATGCCGGGCCGGGGCGCACCGACGTCTTCGGCGGCGATCGCAGCCTGATCCTGTCGCAGACCTTTCTGATCGGCGCGGCGCTGATCAAGGGCAATACCGCGTTCAAACCGCCCGAAATCGAATATCACCTGACGCTGGGGTTCAATCTCAATTACGCCCAAGTGTCCGAACGGCAGATCCTCAATGTCGACGCCGCGCGGCCGACGCACCGCACCGACGGGTTTGTCGGCGTGCAGGAAGCCTATGTCGACTATCACTTGCGCAATGTGTCGGACCGGTATGATTTTGATGCGGTGCGCGTCGGCATTCAGCCGTTTCAGGCCGATTTTCGCGGGTTCCTGTTCAACGACGAACAATTGGGCATCCGCTGGTTCGGCGATCGCGACGACAACCGCGTGCAGTACAATCTGGCGCTGTTTGACCGGCTGGAAAAGAACACCAATTCGGGGCTGAACGATGTGACCCAGGCGCCGCGCCGCGACTGGGTGTTCATCGCCAATCTCTACCGCCAGGATTTCCTCATCCCCAGCCTGACCAGCCAGGTTACCTTCGTTTACAACCGCAACCGCGAAGCCAACGAATTCTATTACGATTCCAACGGCTTTCCGGTGCGCCCCGCGCTGCTCGGCGATCTGCGCGGGCGCGATTACGATGCGTTTTACCTCGGCTACAACGCCGATGGCCATATCCACCGCATCAATCTGACCGCATCGGCCTATTACCTGTTCGGATCGGACCGCAACAACAACTATACCAACCTGCCCGCGCGGATCAGCGCCGGGTTCGCCGCGGCAGAAGCGAGCATCGATCACGACTGGATGCGGCTGCGGCTGTCGGGGCTCTATGCCACCGGCAGCGGCAATCCGGCGGGCCATGTCGAAACCGGGTTCGACGCGATTTACGAAAACCCGGTATTTGCCGGCGCCGACACCAGTTACTGGATCCGCCAGGGCATTCCGTTTGCCGGCGGCGGCCGCGCGGTGCTGCTCAACCAGCGCAACGGGCTGCTCAATGATCTGCGCACGTCGAAAGACCTTGGCCAGTCGAACTTCGTCAATCCCGGCACCGCGCTGGCCGGGCTGGGCGGCGATTTCGATCTGCAGCCGACGCTGCGCGTATCGGTCAATGCCAATCACCTGTGGTTTGCCCGCACCGCCGTGCTCGATCTGCTGCGCCAGCAGGCCGGGATCGGCAACGATATCGGCTGGGACTTGTCGAGCGCACTGATCTGGCGGCCGCGCGCGACGCAGAACGTGGTGCTGCGGCTGTCGGGCGCGGTGCTGGTGCCCGGCGCGGGGATGCAGGCGCTGTTTGGCAATGTCAGCGGCGACAGCGTCTATTTTTCGATCCTTGGCAATGCGATCCTGAGCTTCTGATGATGATCAAACGCCTCATCCTGCCCGCCTTTGCGCTGCTCCTGCTGGCCGGGGCGTGGCAGGGCCATGCCACCGACGCCACCCATGCCGGCGGCGACGAGGCGCCGGTCGAACGCCACTATGTCGACGCCCCGCCAGCGCCGCAGACGCAATCGGCCGAGGCGGCAGCGGAAAAATCGGCCGGCTGCCTGTCGTGCCACACCAAATCCGACGCCGCCTCGATGCACACCTCGCCGGCGGTGCGGCTGGGCTGCACCGATTGCCATGGCGGCGATGCCGGGGTGCGCGGCGATGCCGCGCTGGGCTATCAGGCGCCGGCCAATCTGGCGGCGATGGCGCGCGCCCACGTGCTGCCGCGCTATCCCAAAAGCTGGCACTGGCCATCATCGGCCAACCCCGCCGACAGCTATACCCTGCTCAACCGCGAAGCCCCCGAATTCGTCCGCTTCGTCAATCCCGGCGATTACCGCGTCGCGCGCGCCGCCTGCGGATCGTGCCACCTGCCGGTGATCGAGGCGGCGGAACGCTCGCTGATGTCCACCGGGGCGATGCTGTGGGGCGGCGCCGGCTACAACAACGGGATTGTCCCGTTCAAGAACTACATCTTTGGCGAAGCCTATACCCGCGACGGGCTGCCCGCCAAGCTGACCTCGCCCGGCACCCCGCCGGGCAGCGTGACGCCGGCGCAGGCGGCGCGCGGGGCTCTGGCCGCGCTCTATCCGCTGCCGCGCTGGCAGGTGATCCCGCCGGGCGACATTTTCCGCGTGTTCGAACGCGGCGGGCGCACCATCGGCACGCAGTTTCCCGAAATCGGCCTGCCCAATCCATCGGGCAGCATCCAGCGGCTCGAAGAACCCGGCCGCCCCGATCTCAAGCAATCGAACCGGGGGCCGGGTACCGGGCTGCGCGTGGCGATCCCGGTGCTCAATATCCACAAGACCCGGCTCAACGATCCGATCATGTGGTTTTTCGGCACCAACGATCAGCCGGGCGATTATCGCAGTTCGGGCTGTTCGGGCTGCCACGTGGTCTATGCCAATGATCGCGAACCGACGCACAGCCTGACCTATGCGGTGCACGGCCGCGATGGCCAGTCGATCACTGCTGACCCGACGATCGCCGGCAAGCTGGTCCCGGCGCGCCCCGGCCAGGCCGGCGAAGCCGAGGTGATCCACACCGCCGGCGGCCCGATGGTGCGCGAAAGCGGCCACCCGCTGCAACACGTGTTCAGCCGCGCGATCCCTTCGGCGCAGTGCATGAATTGCCACATGCATCAGCCCAATGTTTTCGTGAACACCTATTACGGCAACACCATGTGGGATTACGAGGCCGATGCCCCGCTGATGTGGCCCAAGGCGCAGGCCTATCCGACCGCCGCGCAAGTGCGCGCGGTGAACGAACGCAATCCCGAAGGCGCCGCGCCGCGCGGCAATTGGGCGGATCTCGATTTTCTGCGCAATGTCTATGATCTGAACGCGCGGGCCAAGGATACCCAGTTTGCCGATTACCACGGCCACGGCTGGAATTTTCGCGGCGTGTTCAAACGCGATCGCGCCGGCAACCTGCTCGATGAACACGGCGACATGGCGACCTGGGGCACCGATACCGCGCACATGGTATCGCCCGATGATCCCGAAAAATGGCGCAAGGCCGGCGTCGGCAAATTCCCCCCGGTCGGGGTCAATGGCGGCAAGGCGGTCCACCTGATGGACATCCACGCCGAAAAAGGGCTGCAATGCGCCGATTGCCATTTCGCGCAGGACAGCCACGGCAACGGGCTGATCTATGGCGAAGTCGCCAATGCCATCGAAATCGGCTGCAAGGATTGCCACGGCACCGCCGATGCCTATCCCACGCTGCTCACCTCGGGCCCCGCCGCGCCGCCCAAAGGCAACAATCTGGCGCTGCTGCGCAACCCCGATGGCCGCCCCCGGTTTGAATGGCAGACCGGCGCCGATGGCCGCCGCGTGCTGATCCAGCGCTCGATCATCGACCCCAAGCTGGAATGGCGCGTACACCTGACGCGCGACAGCGTCGATCCCGCCTCGCCCGATTTCAACCTGAAATCGGCGCGCGCCAAATTGATGAGCAAATCGGGCGCCGATGACGGCAGCTTTGCGTTTGGCCCGGCGATTGCCGCCAGCGACCGCGCGCATGGCGATGACAAGATGGCCTGCTTTACCTGCCACTTGTCGTGGACCACCAGTTGCGCCGGCTGCCACCTGCCGATCGAGGCCAACTGGAAATCATCCACCCACCATTACGAAGGCGAAGAGACGCGCAATTTCGCCACTTACAACCCGCAAGTGGCGCGCGACGAAATGTTCCAGCTGGGCAAGCACATGACCACCAAGGGCGCCGAAGTCGCGCCGGTGCGGTCATCATCGGCGCTGATCCTGTCGTCGACCAATATCAACCGCGAACGGATCTATACCCAGCAGCCGCCGATCAGCGCGATCGGGTTTTCCAGCCAGGCGTTTGCCCCGCATTTTCCGCATACGGTGCGCACGCAGGAAACCAAGACCTGCTCCGACTGCCACGTTTCGGCCAACGAGGACAACAACGCGATCCTCGCGCAGACCATGCTGCTGGGCACCAATTACGTCAATTTTGTCGGGGTCAACGCCTGGACCGGGCTGGCGCGCGGGATCGAGGCGGTGCGGGTGACCGAATGGAACGAGCCGCAGGCGGTGATCGGATCATACCTGCACAAATATGCCTATCCCGATTATTACCGGCTCCATGTCGAACAGAACCACCGCGAGCTGAAAAACTGGGTGCGCGGCACCACGCTCGACAAGCACCAGTCGGGCGAAACCGACCCGATCGAGGAATTCCGCAACCCGGTACACGCCACATCGGACAAAGTCGGCTGCTTGCAGATGCGCGGCGAATATCTGTTCGTCGCCGAGGGCAAAGGCGGTTTTCGCGCCTATGACATCGCCGCGATCGGCGACAAGGGCTTTTCGCAGCCGTTCAGCACCGCGCCGTTTTCGCCGCTGGGCCAGAACACCCATGTCGCCAGCCGCAATGCCACCTGCATCGCGCTGCCGACCAACCAGGCGATCGCGCCCAGCCGCAACACCGCAGTGATGCGCGCCGCCAATCAGGAACAGCCCTTTGCGCCGATCTATTCCTATGCCGCGATCACCGATGCCGAAGAAGGGCTGATCCTGGTCAATGTCGATACGCTGGCCGATGGCGATTTCCGCAACAACCATCTGCGCCGCGCGGTGACGTGGAACCCCGACCATATCCTGACCGGCGCGCGCCATGTCACGCTGGCCGGGTCGGTTGCCTATATCACCGCGCGCGCCGGGCTGGTGGTGGTCGATCTGGCCGATCCGCTGCACCCCCGGCTGGCCGCAGTGCGCCCGCTCAACGATGCGCGCGCCAGCGCGGTGCAGTTCCGCTATCTGTGGGTCACCGATCGCGACGGGCTGCACCTGTTTGACGTGACCAATCTGACCAACCCGGTGGCGGTGCCCGGGGCGAGCGTGCCGCTGGCCGATGCGCAAAAGATCTATGTCGCGCGGACTTATGCCTATGTCGCCGGTGGGCGCGACGGGCTGGTGATCGTCGATGTGCGCACCCCGCGCCAGCCGCACGTGGCGCAGCGCGTGACCTTTGACGGGCAGATGAACGATGTCCAGGACGTCGTGGTCGCCTCGACCAATGCCTCGCTGTTCGCTTATGTCGCCGATGGCCGCAACGGGCTGAAAGTGCTGCAATTGACCAGCCCGGCCAGCCAGCCCAACCTCTATGGCTTTTCGCCCGAACCGCGCCCCGAACTGATCGCCTGGGCACAGACCCCCAGCCCGGCCACCGCGCTGTCAAAGGGGCTTGATCGCGACCGCGCGGTCGATGAAACCGGCGGGCAGATCGCGGTATTCGGCCGGCTCGGCTCGCGCCCGTTCACCCGGCCAGAAATGGAAACGCTGTTCCTCAATCGCCGGCACCTGGTCTACAAAGTATCGGACCAGCCCGACCCCGCCGCCTGGCGCGGCCCGCCGCTGCTGCGCGCGCCGCAGAAATAGCTTTGAGCGCAAAGAAAGCCGCCGGCGGGCCGCGATGGCCCGCCGGCATCTAGAGCATGATGCGAAAAAGTGGGCACCGGTTTTTCGCAAAAAATCATGCGAAAACAAAGAATCCTAGAGCATGATGCGATTCTCTCTTATCGCATCATGCTCTAGATCAGAAACCCAGCGCGAGCGTGACAAATGCCTGGCGCGGGGCGATCGGATAGGCCGAATAGCTGTTGGTGGCCGATCCGATCGACAGCGTCGAAACCCCGGTTTCATCGCCGATATTGGTGACGTTCACGCTCAGTTCGGCCTTGGCCACGTGCAGCTGTTCGGCCGGCAATTGCACCGCGATCCGCGCCGAAGCGAGGAAGTACGACGGCACGCTGGTGTCATTGGTATAGGTGGCATAGCGTTTGCCGACATAATCGCCGATCGCCTGCAGTTCGAACGCGCCGAAATGCAGCGTGGCGACGGTCTTGTTCATCCATTCGGGCGTGCCGGGGATGACTTTGCCGCAGGTCGGCACCACCCCGCCGGTCACGGTATAGCCGCCGATGCAGGTGCCGGTGGCCGCGCCGATGCCGCTGGCGGTCGAGGTATAGTCGCTTTGATAAGTCGACCGGTTCCACGACGCGGCATTGTAGAGCGACAGGTGCGGGCCGAAATGCAGCGTGAACGCGGCATCGACCCCATCGGTATGCACGCTGCCGACATTGACCAGGATCGCGGTGCCGCCGGTGATACCGCTGCCGGCGATCCCGCCGGGGTTGGTGTTGATCGCCAACTGACGGTTGTTGAACACGACGTGGTAATAGTTCACCTGACCGTCGATCGCCGACACCAGCACGTTATCGAGCGAATGATGCGTGCGCAGCCCGGCTTCATAGGTCCAGCTTTCTTCGGGCGCGCCCTGGCTGGCAAAGGTGTTGAACGCGGCCTGGCTGCCGGTGAACCACGGCGACAGCGACGCCCCGCCGAGATAGGTCATATACTGGCGCAAGTTCTTTTGCACGTTCAGATAAAGCTGCTCGCTGCCGTTGAGGTCATACTTGGCGCCGAATGCCGGCAGGAACCAGCGCTGGGTATTGATGCGCCCTTGCGGCAGTCCGCCACTCAGCCCCGACAGCGACCCGGCCAGCGGCTGCACCGGGTAATAACCATTGGCCCATTGCGCGCTGGTCTTGAACCCGGCCTCGACCGTCAACCGGTCATTGACCCGCCAATCGTCCTGCGCGTGCAATTGCAGATCTTCGACCCGCGCTTCGCCCTGATACTGCGTGAAAAGCGGGCCGGTCGGGCGGATATAGGGGGTAAAGCTGCCCGGATCGGCGGCATTGGCGCCATACCAGCGGCGGAACTGGGTGGTGCTGTTGTTTTCGTACCAGCCGCCCAGTTCGACCTGATGCGCGCCCAGATCGAGATGCAGCGTCGAGATGAACCCGGCGCGATCAATGCGGTATTCGGTGGTGCGGATCACGATCCCCGACCCGCCGGTGGCAGTGACCAGTTGCGCGCCAAGCGCGGCATTGCCGCTGCCATTGGCGTTGCCGCCAAAATGCGCATCGGTGGCATAATTGGGATCGAGATAGGCCTGGATCACGGTGATCGACTGACCCAGCGCACCGGCCACCACGCCGACGCCATCGTCATGGTGGAAATAGGCCTGGTTCGACCAGGTCAGCTTGTCCGACAGCTTGGCATCGTATTTCAGGTAGCCGAGGTAATCGGTCCGCTGCGCATCGGAATAATAATTGTTGTAATTGCTGCCCTGCGCCGCCGGGGTGTTGCCAAAGGCATCGAGATAGCCCTGATAAGTGGCGAAATTGGGATAGAGATAGGGCCGGGTATAGGGCGTATACATCTGCGCCGCAGTGGTCGCCGGGATGCGGAAGCTGGTCGCGTCTTCGTTCGGTTCGGTCTTTTGCGAATAATCGAAATAGGCGGTCAGCTTGCCCGCGCCGGTATCGTGCACCAGCTTGGCATTGACCTGCCAGCCACCCTGCACCCCGTTGAAATCCCACGCCCGCGCGCGCTGGCGCACCACGCCGACGGTCGCGCTGGTATCGTGGTCGGGCCCGAACTGCCCGCTGTCGAGCCGCACATAGGTACGCGCGGTGTCATAGCTGCCACCGGTTTCGGCCACTTCCAGCCCCGGCATGCGCTTGGGATCGGCGGTAAAGGTTTCGATTGCGCCGCCGAGGTTGCTGGTCGATGCGGTGCCCAGATCGCCCGCGCCGGTGGACACCACTGCGCGGCTGACCATTTCCGAAATCACCGCGCGCTGCGGCGACAGACCGTTGTAATTGCCATAGTTCTGGTCACCCAGCGGGACACCGTCGAGCGTATAGCCCAATTGCTGATAATTGAAGCCGTGGATGAAGATCTGCGTGTTCTGTTCGTTGTTCCCCCACGGATCGGCGGTGATATAGAGCACGCCGGGCAGCGTTTCGACCGCCTTGAGCGGCGAAACACCGGGCAGGATCTTCTGGATTTCGACCGCGTTGACCGCCGTGGCCGACCGCGTCGGCTTGGCGGTAACGACGATCTGGTCGGTGGCGGCGGCCGGCGCGGGTGCGGCGGCCTCTTCGGCCCGCGCCGAAGCGGCGTGGACGGCGGTTCCCAGCGCCACCAGAGACAGGCCGGTGCGCAGCCATTGCAACGTCTTCATGTCATGCTCCCTGCAAGTGCCGCCCTGGGGCGGACGTTGCCGGGACGCCTAGCGCCGCTGCATGACAGGCAGGCTGCAACTGTGTTGCAGCAGGAGTCTTATACCATTCGTCCGACGCGTTGACACGTCTTGTCAGCGGTCCATCCTAATAACTTCGTCATTCCGGACTTGATCCGGAACCCAGCAAGCATCAGACGCGGTAGCGTCTTTGGCGAAGCCAAGCTGCCTTGCGGCAGGAATGCTGCCGCATTCGTTATTTGCTGGGTTCCGGATCAAGTCCGGAATGACGAGTCGATTCG
>Ga0164296_1000493_pt1 | contig 46777 bp, 31 predicted proteins | sample GEODES057metaG_FD_113533 | JGI IMG/M metagenome (GOLD analysis project Ga0164296, IMG submission 113533) | Dystrophic lake water microbial communities from Trout Bog Lake, Wisconsin, USA - GEODES057 metaG | ecosystem: Environmental > Aquatic > Freshwater > Lake | place: USA: Trout Bog Lake...
ACAAAGATCGTTGGATCCACGTCCCAGAAGCCGACTTCCCGCTCGTGAGTTTCGATGACTCGGAAGATCCGCTTGACCTTGTCTTGAATCGATGGGAAGTCGATCCCGTCGAAGGTTGCCGTTTCCCGAAGATTCCCATTCTCATCCGGAACCAATCGAGATCGGCGAATCCCCGCTTCAAGAGCCTTACGGCCCGACATACCCAAGTTGTTCAGGGCAGCTTGGACCACGTCGCGCGAATGCTCGCGAGGGCCATAGATTCCTGCCTTGTAGACAACCTCTGAGAAGTGATCGTAATTGGGAATGATGTTGCCGGCCGGCATCGCGAAATGCTTGATGATGTCCGACATCGCTTCCAAGGCTTGAGCCGGATAGTAGTACAGAAACAGGCGAGCCCCTTCCAAGAAGAAATTGTAATGGGCAGCTTCATCGGCAGCGATCTTGGCGCAGGCCCGTGCCAAAACCGGATCTGCATCGTTGGCGTAAATTGGATTGTCGCTCTTGCCCCGTGCGATCACGGCGGTGTTCAGATAATTAACCTGAGTGGCCCGTTCTTGGAACACGGTGTAGAAGATCATGTGCATGGGATCGTCCCACGGAAGGTGCCATTCTTGCCCTCTCAGTTGCCCCATGTACTCTTTAAGCCACTTCGGAGATCGATACTCTGAAAACAGGACCGAGTTGTACCAAAGCTCAGCATGCTTCTCTTCTTCTGAGCCCCAACGAATGTGGAAGTGACTACGCCCATGACTCTGACGGATCACCTGGAGGAGCTTGGTGACGTAGTCGGGAACGTATTGCTCAACGGCAAAGAACCCTTCTAAGATCGTGTTCATCTCAGGGGAATGGTCTTTGCGGAAAGCTCGCCAATCGAAATCCTTATCGGGATTCCAATTGCGGGTTGCCTGAGACTTGGCGACATACCAACGATAAAGACCAACAAAACCCCTCTCAATCAATCGGTCTTTTTCATCCCGTGAAAGCAGACCCACTGGAATTTTGGGGCGTTGAGATTCTAGTTCGCTAATGATTTCTGGATCGTACAAACCTGGCTCCTCAATGGGGACAATTGAGCCCAAATCTTTGAAATGCATTGTATCCGTTTTGGCGTTTGTTCACCGGCTCATCTGAATGCATCTCATTCGTTCAACGACGCCAAACGCGTGAAGATCAGCCAATTGCTTGGATTCTGGTGTGGTTCGAACAGAAAACCGGAGAAAATAGACAGCAATGAAGTCAGCGAAGATTCTCGGTCAGAAGTCGTACGAAATCGAGTCCGATAAGGTTCATGCTTGGGTTACCGAAACCGGTGGTCATGTTGCTCCGGTCTCGTTCCGGATAGGGGATCGGTCCGTGGAACCGTTCTCAGTGGCACCTTGGGCTGAAGAGCATCACGGCATCGCACCGATTCTGCAGGTCCTTCGTGGCGACTTCTTCTGCATGCCGTTTGGCGGAAATGATGCCCCTTACGGTGACGAGCAGTATCCGATCCATGGTGAAACCGCCAATGCCAATTGGTCGGTCACCCGGCATGACGATCACTCGATTGAGATGGAGCTGATCACCAAGGTCCGTCCTGGTTACGTAGCCAAGCATATTTGGACGGAGCCTGGCCAATCCGTTATCTATCAGAGGCATGTCGTAAGCGGAATGGAAGGACCGATGTGTATCGGCCAACACGCCATGGTCAAGTTCAAGTCGGTCGGTCAGATCTCACTGTCCCCCTTCGAATTCGGTCAAGTTTTCCCCGATGAGTTTGAATCACCTAAGCTTGGCGGTTATACGTCCCTCAAGCCGGGAGCGCGATTTACCGATCTCAATAGCGTGCCAGCAAACGATGGTTCACTTGCCGATCTTTCCAGCTACCCGGCCCGAGAAGGATTTGAAGATCTCGTTATGGTGTACGCCCAACGCAACACGGATTTCGCATGGACGGCTGTGACGTTTCCTGATGAGGAATACATCTGGTTTTCGTTGAAAGATCCAAGGATTCTGACCGGGACGATTCTTTGGCACTCCAACGGTGGTCGTCACTATATGCCATGGAGTAGTCGTCATCGTGGTGTATTGGGGTTGGAAGAGGTGACCTCATACATGCACTACGGACTCGCTGGCTCGGTCGCCGACAATGTTGCTCAGCGGGAGGGGTTCCGAACCTACTTCGACCTGAACCCAGAACACGTGCTTGCCGTCAATTCCATTATTGGAGTTGTTGGCTGTTCGTCCGACTCGGGTCCGGTGACTGCAATTGAGCGGACCGAGAACGGAATTCAAATCTCAACCGTCCGAGGGGAACCGATAGACGTCCAACTCAATGCCGAAGAACTGTATCGTTCCTAAGCCGCCGGAGCTACCTTGACCATCCTTCTTACCGCCCTCGCACTGCTTCATGCCTCAACCAGACCGAGTCCTTTTGAGGCTGAAATATACGTGAAGACCGATTCTGCAACGTGCCTTAGCCGTATGGCATCGGCGGTAAGTCCTTTCGGAAAAGTGCTCTCTCGGCTCGATGGCACTCAAACCTATGTCATTGCTATCCGAGAGGAATCAGCAGTCGAAACAGTGCGCAAACGATTGGAAGGAATATCGGGCTTGCACCCGGTTGAACCTGACGACGACCCAGTTGACATGCTCTCGGTCCAATCAGTAGGTCGCAAGATAGCCGATTTGACCCGCGAGGAACGACTTGAGCGTCAATCAGGACATTTACCAAAAGCTGAACAGGAGAAAGAGAAGGCCGACTACTTACAAGCCTATTTGCACTTCGTCGGACCTCGTTCTTTCCCGAAGGACAAAGTGGATTGGTCGGTCTATCACAATGCCCAAGCACACATCGCTTCGATGAAGCCGACGGCATTGTTTGGCAAATCCAAGTCGATGATTTCGGGCCAAAGCTGGAACTATGTTGGCCCTACCAATCTCGACGTGCCTTACACTCGGTATTACGGAGTTCGACCGGTTTCGGGTCGGTTCAACGCTGTGGCTTTTGATCCAAACTCCCCCAGCGTCATGTATGGTGGGGCGGCCCAAGGCGGGCTCTATAAGTCCACCGATGGTGGAGTGACTTGGAATTGGCTCTCCGCCAATTGGAGCCACCTTGGGGTGAATTGCATCGCGATTGATCCGACAAATCCGAATACCATCTACGTTGGTCTAGGGGATTATCACGGCTATATCGGTGAAAGCGTCGGCGTCATGAAATCTACTGATGGGGGTTCGACTTGGTCAGAAATCGGAACCGGATCGATGGGTCAGATCGGGGTTGCGAAAATTGTAATCGACCCAACCGCCAGTCAGAACCTGATCGCGGGAACAGGCGATGTCAATTCCTATGGAAGGCTGTATCGGTCGACTAACGGTGGCCAAACGTGGACCCCCGTATCAAACCTTGCCAATGCCTACTGGCCGGCGATTGCAGCCTCCGCCCCCGTTGGAAACACTGTTCGGTTCTATGCCGTTGCGGCAGGTATTGCCCCGTCCAATGGAACGCCAAGTTCCTTGGTTTACGTTTCCGACGACCATGGTGCGACTTGGCAACTTCAACCCAGCCCGGTTGTGCCCAATAGCAAGGTCCACTGGGCCTATGCTGTAGCCACTTCGCCCACGAATCCAAACAATGTCTACGTGCTGGATTCCGAGAGCGAGAAACTTTACGCAAGCACCAATCAGGGAGCCACCTGGACCGACATCTCCGCCAACTTCCCCCACGGAAACGAGATCACAACCGACTATAACTTCTCCCAAAGTTTTTACGATTACCATCTGGAATGCGGGAGTCGAATGACGAACTCAGTGACCTCAGATGTGCTCTATGTTGGCGAGATTGACATCGTGGAATCGGCAGACAATGGGGCAACATGGACTTCAATCGGTGGTCCTACCTACACAACCAACGCGAAATCCCACAACGATCAGCATGCTTTGGCAGTCTGTCCGACCAATCCGAATCTGGCCCTCTTTAGTAACGACGGTGGCCTTTACACCGTCACTTACGATCCAACTTCGGGGACCAACAGTGTCGTCTCGTTGAACCAAAATCTTGGCGCAACGATGTTCTATACCATCTCAATGCACCCGATCAATGCCAACGTGATGCTGGGTGGTACGCAAGATAACGCGACACCGGTGTCATCGGGAGATCTGGCGAATTGGTCAAACGTAGGGGGTGGTGATGGTGGTGGAACAGCGATCAATCAGACCGATCCCAGCATCCAATACTGCACATCAGAGTACTTGGGAATCTATCGAACCAACTCCTCTTGGACGTTCCTCGATTCTTATATAACCCCTTCCACCAGTTCTGACCCACTACCATTTGTGACGGTCTTAACTCTTGATCCCAACAATCAATACCACCTGTTCACTGGCACGAACTACCTTTACATGTGGAACGATGTTACACAGACTTGGAAGACACATATCGGTGGCACACGTCTTGCCGGTCCGGTTACCGCAAATAGCAAGCCTACCATTCAGGCGATCGCGATCGCGCCATCCGATTCCAATCGAATCTACACCGGGTCCTCGGACGGTCAACTTTGGATGACTGTCGACAACGGAAACACCTGGAAACATATCAACTTAAACTCGGCAACACTTCCATTGCGCGCGATTACATCGATCAGCGTTAGCCCAAGCAATTCGAGTGACATCTTAGTGGGTCTATCTGGCACGGGAACGGCCCATTTGTATCGGTGCTCAAACACTGAGGCAGCCACTCCCGCTTATGCCGTCGCAAGCGGAGTCGGCAATAATTCCCTGCCTGATCTGCCTCTGAATGTCGTCATTCGGGATCTTGATAATCCGGCCACCACTTGGTGGGTCGGTACCGATAATGGGGTCTATCAGACGATTGATTCCGGCACAAATTGGACCAACGCGGGAAGCCCTTACGGCCTTCCGAATGTTATTGTTGATGACTTGGTTGCCGTTCCAGGGACTCACTATTTGAACGCTGGCACCTATGGCCGAGGTATTTGGCGGATCCTCTTACCGACTCCTAGCCCATCGCTGTCAGATTTAACTCTCAATCCGACATCTGTCCGTCGAGGCGGAGTGGTCACTGGCCAAGTGAACTTGACCTATCCGGCACAATCGGGCGGATTTACTGTCAATCTCACCTCTTCCGATGCGATCGGCGCTCCAGTTCCAGCGACTGTGACGATCCCCGCGGGTTCGATGTCGGCGACGTTCACGATTCAAACCTTGGGCACCCTCAGCTCGCCGGAGTCAGTTACGGTGACTGCAACCGCTGGCGCGGTTACCGTGAACCAAAACCTGTCCATCACGGTTCCGACGATCTCAGGAAAGGTGACCTTTAGCGACTTTCTGGGGCCAAAACCGGCGACAGTGACACTTTACTTCCGAAACAGCGGTGCCTCAACTCCGTTTGGTTCGATGACGGTTGCGGTCGACTCCAGCGGAAACTATTTGGCTCAAAACGTTCCGACCAGTGCCTACACCGTATACGTTCAGGCCGGAACTTGGCTCCGAAACGCCAATGTGGTCGATCTGACTACCAACGACGCACTGACGACCAATTTTGTCTTGATCAACGGCGATATCGATGGGAACAATCGAGTGGATACCACCGACTTGCGTCTATTATCGAAGGCAAGCGGCTCGACGGGTAGCTCAAAGAATTGGAATCCGAAAGCGGACCTGAACGGGGACGGCAAGGTCGATTCAAAGGATTACGCGATCCTGTACAAGAATATGCGCCGCATCGGCGATCCATAGGAGATTAAGGCTTGCGAAGATATTTGTTTTCCTGATCCGTCGATGCTTCAAGTTACAAATGTCAATAGTTGGATGCTAGGTCCATCTCTGTCCTTAACAACCGATACAGAGATGGACTGCTTTACCTGCAGCTAGACCTTCAGCCGAACGCTTGTCGCTACCATTCCAGCCGCTGATCCGACTTCAAATAGATAGCTTCCAGGGCGGACCTCATAGGCATGACGCTTCTCATTCCAACTGCGAAGATCCCAATTGGTGATAGGAATTCGCACCGTAACCGTCTTACCAACCGGTACCGAAACGCGCTGGAAACCCACGAGGCGACGGATCGGATCGGTGGCATTGGGGTTACTATATCGAGCGTAGATTTGGACGACCTCATCGCCGCTGAGCCTGCTCGTATTCTTGATCGGTACGGTAACCCATCGTTTGCCTCCCGATGTCTTGATGCTGGCTTTCCCATACTCAAACTTCGAATAAGAGAGCCCGTAGCCGAACGGGAAGAGCGGCTTTCCGGCGAAGAATCGGTACGTTCGGCCAGTGAGGTGATAATCGGTAAAGGCAGGCAGGTCGGAGGTCGAGCGATAGAATGTCACCGGAAGGTGGCCACTTGGGTTTACGTCTCCACAAAGGGCCTCCGCGACCGCCTTTCCACCCTGCTCACCGGGATACCAACACTGAAGCCAAGAACTGACTCCTTGGGTCGGGACCGACAAACAACTTCCAGAAGTCGTGAGCAACACAACTGGCTTGCCCAACGCCGTAATCTGTTTGAGCAGGCGAAGCTGGGGCTGCGGCAAGTCGATACTCGTTCGATCTCCACCTTGGAACCCTTCCTCGTGCCTTGATGACTCCTCACTTTCCAGGTCAGCCGTGATACCGAGGGCCAAGATCGTTACATCAGCCTTCTTGGCGAGTTCCACCGCTTTGGCGAATTCGTTGGGATCACCCGCCGGCTTGGCGTAACCAAAGCGAAACGCGGCTTCGCCCGCGGCTTGGTAATACTCGATTCGAACCTTAACCGGCTCGCCCGCCTTGAAATGGTAGGAAGCTCCAAACTGGCTCTCCGCCTGATCACGCCACTCATTCACAACCCGTTGGTCATTCAGATAGAGTCGAACGCCATCATCTGCGCTCACCTTGAGATCGACAGTTTCACTCTTCGGCCAGATGAGGACGCCGGTCCAACGAACCGAGCAGTTGTTGCCGGGAATGTTGCCATAAGGAACGCCGTTGCCCCAATGGAAATTGAAGCCTTGATCAACGCGCCCCGCAATCGGCTTGCCCTCAAACTTGATGTTGTCGAAGACTTCGCCTTTCAGGCCTGGGGTGGCCCGATCTGAGTCCGTAAACAGGACTCCAGCAGGAAAGTCACGAACTGCCACCATTGTCTTGGTGAAGGGCGTGCCCAGGTCGTAGTCCACCGCGATTCCGTTCTTCTTCAGGCGCTCGGTGATCGCTTGTCGGAGCAAGGAGGGACGTCCGGGTGTACCGTTGTAGTTACCCTCCAAAACACTGAGATTCTCGGCGGATGGACCGAGGATGGCCACTCGCTTGATCCGCTTGGTGTTCAGAGGGAGCAGACCATCGTTCTTCAGCAACACCAACGATTTTTCGGCAGTCTTGAGCGCGAGGTTTTCATGAGCGGGAGTATCGATATCCTGCTTACCGATCTTTTGGTAGCGACATTGATCAGGACCATCGAACATGCCGAGTCGGAAGCGCAAGGTGAATAGCCGCGTTACCGCCCGATCGATGTCGGACTCTTGAATCAGCCCCCGCTTGAGCGCTTCTCCCAAGCCTTGATAGGTTGTCCCACTGCAGAGATCATCGCCTGCCTTGATGGCGATCGCCGATGCCTCAGCACGATCTTTAGCGACATGATGTCCGTACCAGAGGTCTCCGACCGAGTCAACATCGCTGACGACTGCTCCATTGAATCCCCACTCCTTTCGGAGAAGCGTGGTGAGAAGCCAAGGATTGCCGGTATCGGGCACGCCATTGAAGCCACTGTATGCGCTCATCACGGACGCAGCCTTGGCTTGCCTCACACATGCCTCAAACGCAGGGAGATAGGTTTCCCGCAGTTCCTTTTCGGTGACCTTGGCGTTGAAACCGTGTCTTAGAGGCTCCGGTCCGCTATGAACCGCGAAGTGCTTGGGGGTGGCGACGACTCGCAGGTATTTTGGATCGTCACCTTGAAGTCCGGAGACGAAGGCGACCCCCATCTTCGAGGTCAAAAGAGGATCTTCACCATAAGTTTCTTGACCTCGTCCCCAACGAGGGTCGCGGAAGATGTTGATGTTGGGAGACCAAATGGTGATGCCTTGGAAAATGGCGTGGTGGTCAGGCGTGCCGGATGTCGCGTATTTGCCTCTCGCCTCGGTACCGATCACTTCCGCCACTCGGTGAATCAGGTTCGGGTCCCAAGTCGATGCCATCCCGATTGCCTGTGGAAAGACGGTGGCGACTCCATTGTTTGCAATTCCATGCAGCCCTTCACTCCAGTAGTGATAGGAAGGAATGTGCAGTCGCGGAACGGCGGGGGTATCCATCATGCACTGGCCAATCTTCTCAGGCACCGTCAATCGGGCGACGAGGTCTTGAGCGCGTACGGTCGGGGTGCGGTTGGCATCCAAGTAGATAGGCAGCCCTTGAGCGTGCAGCAAGACGATGGTTTGAGCAAGTGCGATTGAGATCATTTGGGGTTTGGAGCCTGAAAATCGGTGCGAGAGTTTCTGCGCTGAAGGTTATCCGATTTTGGGGCATGAGATTTTCAGATAGTTGTTGTTTCCGGAGTTGTCCTCATCGCTGGCTCTTCTCTCATCCAGATTCAGCCGCCAGCAGACAAAACGAGGGCACGAACCAGCCCTCGGCTACACGGACTTTTAGAGGCTCTTGGCCGAACTCCATGTGCCTGATCAGCTCGATTACTGTTCTCGACAGCCTGTAGCCGTCCCCTGGTTTGTGGGGGCGTTTTGATTTCAACAACTCTAAAATTGGTAATCAGACCACCCAGATTCATTCAATTCCAGACAAAACGAGGGCACGAACCAGCCCTCGGCTACAGGGACTTTGAGAGACTCTTGGCCGAACTCCAGATGCTCAACGATTCGATTGCTGTCCTCCCCAAAAAGCAGAACGCCCCCTGGTTTGTGGGGGCGCTCTGCTTGTGACAGGCTAGAAGCATTGGCCGTAAATTCTGTTTTCAGAGGTCCGGACCGCACATTCCATGCAGGTGGCACACGTAGAATTGGAGAACCCCTTCCCCCGACAGCCTCCGCTTGCCGCTTTGGCGTCCACCCCTTCCCCACGATTTCCTCGGGGACTCGGAAGATCGCAGGGACGGGGAGGGGAGGTAGCTACTTGATTTCGGGCTTGCCAACCTTGATCACGACGGCGCCGTGGCCCGGGACGTCGAAGCTATACCCAACCTTGCTCGCGCGAAGGTCACGGCGCATCCAAAGGTCTCGGACCGGCTGCATACCACTGATCCCGAGGTCTTCCCAGCGGACGACAATCTTGGTCTTCTGAGGTCCTCGATTGAACAATCCAACTGCGGTGGTGCCATCAAAAAGCGGACGAGCCCAGATTTCGCTGTCGCCATCCTTCTTGCGAAGAGTCGCAACCTTTCCAAGTGGATCTTGATCGATCTCGATGATGTCGTGATTGGTCAGAACGTCCTTGGTGAAATCGTCCAACTGTGTGAGATCGCAACCGATGATCAGCGGCGCACCCAGCATGGACCAGAGCGAAATATGGGTGATCTGCTCGTTTTGCGTCAATCGAGTTGGACGAGGATGGTCGCCCCAACCGAGTTTGCCAACGACCAACATATCAGGATCGTTCCAGCCACCAGGACCAGCACCGACTGATTTGGGACTGTGCGAGAATCCAATGCTGGACATGGAACGCCAGGTATCGGTGATGTCCCCTGTCGTTCGCCACAGATTGCCTCCCAATTGCTTGCCCCAGTTGAAGACATCCCCCATTCCGTATTGACAGAAGGAGAAGACGATATCTCGACCGCATTCATCCAAGCCTTTGCGCATGACCGCATATGGCTTTTGGAAGCCAGCGAGGTCCGGATGGGGCTCAATCCCGCCGTAAGAACACCAGTCGTACTTGAGGTAATCGATGCCCCACTTGGCCCATGTCTTCGCATCCTGTGCTTCATGCTGATAGCTGGCGGTGTAGCCAGCACAGGTGCTGGGTCCTGGCGAAGAGTAAATTCCCAGCTTTAAGCCCAAGCTGTGAACATAGGTTGCCAAAGCTGCCATGTCACCAAACTTCTTATTGGTTTCGATTTCACCGTTTGCATCTCGGCCGCCTTCCCAAGCGTCGTCAATATTCACGTAGCTGTAGCCATAGGTTGCCAAGCCGTTCTTGATGAACGAATCTGCAGCGGCTCGGACCTTGTTGGCATCCACACTGGTACCCCAGACGTTCCATGAGTTCCAACCCATCGGTGGCGTCATCGCCAACATGTGCTCACCAGCCGCAATGGTAATGTCTCGGGTGTCACGGCCAGATCGGCCATAGGCGATCACTTGGACGACGTACTTACCCGCAGCTTTGACCTGACCACTGATCACGCCAGTATTCGGGTCCATCATCAGCCCCTGCGGCAGACCTCGGGTGATGAAGGTGAATGGTCCTTTGCCAGACACTGGCACCTTAAAAATGAAATCGTGACCAGGAGTCGTACCGATCACACGCGGGCCGTTGATTTCCGGCTTGGTGGCAGTGTTATGGTAAATCTTCATCGCCGGCTCAGGCTTGGCAGCACCTGCGGCTAAGGGCTTCTTGTCACCTGAGTAAGTGATGGACGCATCCGCCCAGTCGGCGTGCGCATAGTCGATTCCCGCATCGGTCTCATCCACCACGAGGCGTAGAGTCTTATGCTTTGCCAAGTCAACGGAGAGATCCTTTGGCTTGTCATGCCCCTTGAGCACACCCGAATCGGCAGCAAGTTGACCGTCCACGTAGACCAAGAAGCGCGCTTCACCCCTTCCATCGGTCTCATCATCAATTCCGACAGTTGCTTTGAATTGAGCGGCAGTTCCGTTCAGTTCGACCGTCATTTCACTTTTGGCATGAGTACCCACGCCAATCGTGAATGACTTGCCTCCAATCATAAGCGGATGACTATCGACGCTCTTCGCCTTTTGCGGAGCACCGTAATCTTGGGTCATCCCGCTAAGGTCGAGATCCTGAAGGAGGATGGTTTTCAGTTGCTGGTGATAGAGTGCAGTTAACGCGAGAACAGATACGATCATTTTTCGGCGTATTCCCCGGACCACCTTTGGTCCGTTTTTGTATCAGCAAGTTTGCCCGATCCCCTGCTTACAATGCTGGGACCAACCAAAACTTGACTGTAAATCGAAATTACTTGACACCCGCCATGAGTCGCATGACAGATTCTTCGCCGGGATTGGCAGGCAATTCCCCGACTATTTTCCCTTCACGCATGACTAGGACTCGGGTAGCCAAGGCGAGCAATTCGGGTAATTCACTGGAGATGAGAAGGACCGCTTTGCCTTCGGCAGCAAGACCTCGAATCAGGCTGTGAATCTCGGCTTTGGCACCGACATCTACCCCCCGAGTAGGCTCATCGACTAACAGAATGTCTGAATTCGCGGCGAGCCACTTGGCAATAACCAGTTTCTGTTGATTGCCGCCTGAAAGGCCGGACGATCCCGAGTCAATACTCGGAGCCTTCACGCGCATCCGGTCAAAGAATTTTTGGGCAATCGACTTCTCCTTCTGATTGTCCACCCAACCCACGGAGGCGACCTCATCCAAGATCGGGAGCGAGACATTTTCCTTAGCGGTCATCGAGAGGATTAGGCCATGATGCTTACGGTCTTCGGGAACCAGTCCCAACCCCTTATCCATCGCTTGAATTGGCCCCCGGATCACTTCCTTCTTCCCTTTGATCCATATTTCTCCCGTAGCCTCTCGATCCAAACCAAAGATTGCCTCGGAAATCTCAGTACGTCCAGCACCGACCAAACCCGCCAATCCCAAGATCTCTCCTGCTTTCAAGCTGAAGGAGACGGATTGGAACTTGCCCGGGCTGGTGAGATTATCAACCTTCAGCAATTCCTCTCCGATTTGGACGGCAGTGTGCTCTTCCAAGCTGGCGGCAAGTTCACGGCCGATCATCATCCGAACCAGTTCATCTCGACTCAGTCCCTGAATGGAAACCGTATCCACGAGTTGACCGTCTCGCAGCACCGTCACCTTGTCACAGATCGCAAAGATCTCCTCCAAGCGGTGAGAGACGTAGATACAGGTCACTCCCTTCTTCTTGAGATCCCGAATGAGGTCGAGTAGTTTGAGTGCTTCTGCCTGCGAAAGGCTGCTGGTTGGCTCATCGAAGATGAGAACTTTGGCACCTCGGCCGATACCGCCCGCTATCTGAACCAACTGCTGCTTGGAGATCGGGAGTTCTCCCAGAATTGCCATCGGGTCAATCGCCGCTCCGATGCTGGCCAGCCATTCAGTCGAACGTAGGATCATCTCCGCTTTGTCTAACCAAACCCCTTTGCGGGGAAGGTCTCCGAGACAGAGGTTCTCCGCAACCGTCAGGTTCTCGGCGAAAAGCAGTTCTTGGTGAACCATGCTGATCCCGGCATAGACAGCATCCTGTGGGCCATGAAAGTGCACTGGGTAGCCATCGTAAAGAATCGCCCCATCATCGGGTTGATACAGCCCGGCGAGAATCTTTCCGAGGGTGCTTTTTCCCGCACCGTTTTCACCCATGAGGGCATGGCACGTCCCTTTCTCCACCTCAAGGTGGACGTCTTTCAGCGCCTGAACGCCAGGGAAACGCTTGGATAGGTTCTGAACGGCTAGGATTGGCATTTGGGGTTAGTTTGCCTTTGGGGCAAGCCCCATAAGTCTGGACGTTTAGTCAGTTTACGCTTTTCGGTATTGGTTGCCATACTTCCATGCGTTTTCGTTTTGTATTGGATTGAATGATTAGCGGTAAGCCACCAATCCATCAAAGGGTGTGTAGTGCCCTCGTTTTGCTTACTAACACATGAATCTTTGTGGCAGGATTTACCGATTTTCATGGCTTTCCAAACAAAACGCCCCCACAAACCAGGGGGCGGCTACGCATCGGCAGAAAAAGGGTCAGACCCACGAGACAGTTGATTTTGATTGGCAACAGATTTGACGAACTTCTGAAACACGATAAATTGCTCGCCTCCGGCGAGCAATTTATTCCGGAGTCTCTTCCCTGCGATATTTTGGCTCCGGCCAAAAATCGTGGGGAAGAGGTTGGAGATGGGGTTCCGGGCCAAGTAATTTGGGCGCGGTCTATCTGGCTATACAAAAACTTTTGGCATACCCATCCAGGGCATGCCAAGAGATTTTCTCACTTCAGAAAGTGGTTACGTTGCGCGACGTCTACTTCTTCTTAGCCGCAGCGAGGTACTTCGGATCGACCTTGAATCCCCACTTCTGGAGGGTCGCGGCCCAGTCCCCTATCGAGTCAGAAGATACTCGGATGAGGTCCATCTTGTTGATGGTCTGAACATCCTTGCCCAAGATCACCTTGTCAACGATGAATCCGACTGACTTATAGCCCCAGTCGTAAACTGGCTGAGCCAGCAGAACCGGTGCGATTCCCTTGTCGATGTAGGGCAACTCTTCGGGCAGGGCATCCACAGAAACGATTTTGACCTTGTTTGGATCCAAGCTGGTCAGTAGTGAAGTTGCGAACAGGGGCCAGCCACCGATCATCGCCCAAGCGGTGATTTCAGGGTGAGCATTCATGTCCTTGGTGACTTCAGCAGAGGCGTCCTGAGCGGTCTCAGCGTGGTTGAATACGCCTACGATCTTGATTCCAGGGTACTTCTTTGCTTCATCTTGGACACCCTTCACTCGCTTCTGGAGGTTGGGGGCGTTCTGGTTTCCAGCCAAGATTGCGACGTTCCCTTTGCCATTGATGACCTTGGATAGTTCACTCATGACCTGAGCGCCTGCCTCTTCATCGTTGGCGCCGTAGAAAGCAAATCTCTTGGAATCCGGCGCATCACTGTCAAAGGTCATGACCGGCACACCCTTGCCCACGGCGTCGTTGATTGCTCCCGTAACCTTCGCGGCATCGGAGCAGGAGATCAGAACCGCATCGGCACCATCGTTCACGGCTTGACCGATTCGCTGAGCCTGAACCTGCGCATCCTCCGTATTGGGAGTTCGCCAGTCGATCGTGATATTGACGCCGTTCTTGGCACCCAACTCTTTAGCGGCATCATTGGCCCCGGTTTGGGCGGCAGTAAAGACCGGATTGGATGAGCTCTTGGCGATCATCACAATCTTGTAATCCTTCTTCTTGGACGCAGCACCGGTCTTGGGTGCAGCCGAGTTGTCGGCGGTTGGTGTTTCGGTTTTATTGCCTGACCCTTCGCATCCGATCGCAGACATGATGCCCAATAGGGCGGCTCCCCACAGAATGTGTTTTAACTTCATCGTATTCCCTCCTCGTTGAATCCTAATTAGGATACACATTAGTGCGTTCAAAGTTGAGTTTTGGAGTCGAAGTTTCGGTTGGGGGTTGGTGTTCCGGCTCCTTGCCCTATTTTTCGGCAAAGCCGGAAAATGGGGAAAGGTTGGGATAGGGGCTCCGGGCCAATTGGGTTGGCCGAGAAATGGTTCATGCCGTTGATTTCCGGACAAGAACGTTCGCTTCGCGAAGATCTTGGCTACAGCCTCGACGAACTGGAGTCTCTCCGGTCCGGAACCTTCCCTCGTACCTTCATTCCTTCCTTTCCACCCATTCCCCCCTTTCTGCCCTTCCCCATGGCCGGGGGCCATGGTTATTGTCGCGCGCGCACCATCTGCCTTTGGGCCCGGGTGGCATTCCAGCGGTCCAACACCACGGAAATCACAATCGCGAAGCCGATGATAATCCACTCATAGTTCTGGTCGTAATTGAGAGTTCGGATCGCTTGGCGGATCATCACGATGAGCAGAGCTCCGAGGGTCGCACCCACTGCGCTTCCCTTTCCGCCATTCAGGCTCGCGCCGCCGACAACCGCGCTGGCGATGACATACAGTTCATAGCCTTGGGCGTCACCCGAGCTGGATGAACCATAGAAGCTGGTCCCCACAAAAGCGGCGATGCCCGCGCATAGGCCAGCAATGACATAGACACTGGATAAAATCCGAGAGATACTGAGTCCCGAATATTTGGCCGCTTCGATATTGCCACCGACGGCAAAAATCCGGCGTCCCCAAGTTGTGCGTTGGAGATAAAGCGCGCCGCAAACCGTCACACCGATCATGACGAGCATCGGAACCGGGAAAAGGTCATGCCGCAGACCCAAATTCGCCTTAATAAAAGTGGTGAGTGAACTGGGAACAAGGATGCTCATCGCCTTGGTCGTCACAAAGGCAATGCCTCGGAAAACCCACATCGTCCCTAGTGTGATGATGAACGGGTGAACGCCCAATCGGCTGACCATGACGCCGTTTAGCAACCCAGCGAAGAGCCCGATGCCGCAACTCATCACGATTCCCACCGCAACCTGTGCGATGGGTGAATCGCCAGTCATCTTCTGGAGCACAAGCGACATCAGCACCGCCGCCATGGCATAGATCGAGCCGATGGAAAGGTCTATTCCAGCCGAGATGATCACCATCGTCATTCCGACCGCCATGATCGCAAAGAAACTGGTGTCAGTGGCGACCTGAATCAAGGTTCCGGGGTTGAGGAAGTTGTTGACGGTATGCCCACTTACCCGGTCGAGGTGGGTTCCGGCAAACATTGTCATCACCACTCCCAAAACAAGGATGATGACCACCAGCCCAAACTGCTGCATTCCAACGATAGAACTGAGGCGACTGCGCATCGCCCTCTATTCTATTCGGTTGCGTCAGAAGGGCGGGTCTTGGGCTGAATGAATGGCAAACTTTCGACATTGACTTGGCGCCGCAAGTTGCCTAATCTCATCTGCGGAATAAATTCCGCGATCCTGATGCGGAATGAATTCCACGCTCCACATTTCCAGTATGTCTGACCCCTGAACGTGCAATTTGCAAGGAGAGGTTGGAGAGAGGTTCCCCCGCCTACGGCCTGTTGGCAAGCTTGCCACACCGATCAGCATTTCTTTCGTAGGTCCGATAACTGGACAGCGGTTTCGCTTCTTCGGCGGCCGCACGGTACCAGGTCGCAGCGAGAGAGTATTGCTTTGCCTTCTCGGCAACGTGGGCTCGCATTTCATCGGCAACCATTCCAAATTGCTGATGGATGTCGTCCAAGAGCATTCCGTCGCTATAGGGCGGGAATTTCCCATCGGCTGGAATGGGAGCATCCAGAGTCACATTGGTCGAGATCGAAGGCTCTCGATAAATCGGTGCCCCAATCCAACTTCGGCTGACGAAATTGACGTCAAAAGTTGCTGCGGGAGACCAGGGTTGAACTGGAATCAATGGTGCATATTCGCAAATCACAACGGACTTAGAATTGAGCCTAAACGCTTTGTCAGCGTTGGTATCACCGAAGAATCCGCCAGGACGGACACTCATGACCAAGAGATAGGTCCTTCCAAGGTTATCCTTGAGTTCGTCAGGCAGTAAGTTGCTCGGTATCCCGACTTTGTTATTCACTTTCTCTGGAACTGTGGTCGCTACGAAAACATTGCCATCTTTAGAAACCCAAATATCCCTGACTTCACACGTCTCTCCTTGACTCCTAACCACCTGCACGGGTTTTGACCAGGCTCGTTTGACCGCTTCAGCCTCGACACCGAGGTGCAATAACTTGGTGCTGGGCTTGAGTTGAGGGTCAAACAGCTTGGGATCGACCGCACTTCCAAAGGTGTACTCCTGCTCGATTAACCGGTAGTTGGCTGAAGTTGGTGCCTCACCTGAGAACGTAGTACGGATGGGCAGATTCGTGGCCTTATCCACGATCATTTCCATGTGATAGGGGGTGTCTTTTCGGCTACCGATAATCGCATAGACCGCCCGTCCGTTTTCGTCCGGACGATCCTCAACCTGGAAGTCTCGAGGACCGTTGATTTGTCCTTCATCGGAATCCGCCTTAGCATAATCGAGTGCGCTTTGGGGCTTGTCCAGCCTTGGATTGACGATGATCGGCTCTTGGACGGCTACGTCGATATGCTCCATATAGAGCCATTGATCAGCTCCTTTCCTAATGAAGGTACTCGCCAATCGTGTTCCCATGAATGCATCCGTCCGGATATCCCCATTGAGATAGACCACATGGGCAAAGAGCTGCTTGGGCTTACCTTTAACCTCGGCATAAGAGTGTATTTCCATCGCTTTGGCGTCCTGGATGGCAGCCTCAACGCGATGGTACTTACCTGCCGCTGAAGCACTACTGGTCAGAAGTATCGTTCCACCGATCACTCCTGCCAAGCCGATCGATCCACCCAAAAGCGCCCATCGAAGGACCGGACGGCGGGGTCTACGTGATTCTAGAAATTCGTTGACGCTCTGCCGTAGTTCAGTTGGTGCTTGAACCTCCGACTTGTACTGCTCAAACAGATTCTGCAAGTTCTGGTCTTCGTTCATCGTTTTGTTCCTTGAATCTCACCCTTGGCGAGAAGGTCTGGAGCCGCTTTGATCAGCGACTCTCGGGAGCGTTGAAGCAGGCTGTTGGCAGCTTGAGGTGATTTACCAATGAGCTTGGCGATTTCCTCCGTGGAAAACCCAGACAGGTATTTGAGGACAATCACATCCCGCTGCAGTTCGGGAATGAGATTGAGTGCCTCAATCAACGGGGAACCATCCATGTCCGGAACAACCGTTAACGACTTCAGATGGGATTCATCCAACGAAATAGTTTTCGGTCCTCTTTGTCGAGTTCGCCGTCGAAGGTAATCCGCAATCTTTCGTCGTGTAACCCCGATAAGGTAGAGGCTGGGAGCCTCTTTCGTGGAAATCTCAGATCGGAAGCGACACAAAGTCTGAATCACTTCCATCGAGACGTCCTCTGCTTCTTCTCGGGATCCAAGCCTCGCATACGCGTAACGGTAGATTTCGTCCAGGTAGTCGCTTGGGTCCAACTTTTCTTGAGTGGTCTCTCGCTTCCATCCTATTTCTCCGCTGCGTTCCAACATGCTTGATGAACCTTCGTCAGTAACGAGCGAAATCTATCGGAGGGCCTTCAAAAAGATTAACAGCCTGATACCGTGTCATTCCCCGGTCACCTAAGCTTGATACACCGGAATCCTTCACCCATGTCGAAGCCGCCACGCTCGCCATCTTTCTCTGCGTTGTAGCCAACCATGTTCTCTACACCTTCGAGTTTCTTGCCGTAGAATTGGCTCTTGTGAATGGCGAGGAGCTTCTTCTGGTCTTCCCAGTTGTTGGAGATGTCCACGAAGTAGTTCGGAGCATTGGTCGAAAAGAGCATAAGCCACTTGGCAATATGGGTCCTTTCTGCGGCGATCTTGGCCACGTCTCCTGACCGGCGATGGTCTTGATGGCTGGCACGGGGAGGATAGTCCCCATCGAATGCCAGGATGTAATCAGGGCGGAAGGATTCAATCTCCCTTGTGACTCCTGCGATTACATCCGATTTGACATGGAGAAAGCGATCGGGATAGCCCAAGAGTATTGGGGGCTGTATGTTGCTGGCGGCAGCGGCATTCGTAGCCTCTTCGCGGCGCACTCTCCGATTCTCATCCGCATTGGTGAATATCCAGTAGTAACCCTTATCTCCGTCGGTACAGATGACCTGGTGCATCTCGGCACCGGACTTCTTCAGTTGAGGCAACAGCCCGCCAATAAAGAATTCTGAGTCATCGGGATGGGCAGTGACGATAAGGATTTTCGTGCCCTTTGAGAACAGAGTTTTGGAATCGGGATCGATTCTCGGATTCGGATTGGGAAGCTTGCGCGGAATGATATCGAATTCGTAAGGCTGATACCAAATTCCGACATACAGAATTGCCAACAGAGTGCCGTACCCCTTGATGCGCTTTCGAATCGCGATCTTACGTCGCCGACTGACATCTTCTGGGCTTAATTCAGGGCGTGGATCCGGAATCTTGATTTCGGATAGGGGAGTTTCTGAATCGACGTCTGGCAATTCCCTGGGTTTCATTTCGCAAGTCGTACCTATACGACAGACGCGAATCGCAAACTGTTGGTGCGAATGAAATGGCTGATTCAGAGAAGCAAGTAATCGGGTGGGGTTACTTCGGGCAAAAAAAGGGACGGAACCGGAGAGTTTCCCCGATTCCGTCCCTATACCGAAGCTAGTTTGGCGTGATCGTGATGACTTGGCTAAGAGCCGTCGGACCATCGTTGGCGTAGATTCCTACTCCAGCTTGAGTTGTGACAGTCTTTGTACCGATTGGGAATGTCACCGTCGTAGCACCTTCTGGAACAACGACCGTCGCGGGAACCGATACCAGCGACGGAGCACCTACTTTGAAGGATACGGTCCAGCCACCAGCCGGTGCAGGAGCCTTTAACGTGATCGTTCCAGTTGAACCGGTACCACCGACTACAGTGCTCGGATTGATCGTGAAGCTCGCCATCGAATCACCATTGATTGTGATTGTGGAGCTTGCTTGAGAATTACCGTCATTGGCGTAAATGCCAACCGTTACGTTAGAAGCCAATTGCTTCGGCGTAAGGGTGAAGGTACCTGTCGTAGATCCTTGTGGGATCGTGATCGAAGCAGGGACTGACACATAGCTTGGAACCGCCGATGTCAGCTTAACAACCCAACCACCTTGAGGAGCAGCAGCACTCAAAGTCACCGTGCCAGTAGAAGTTTGACTTCCACCAATGGTTGTTGGGTTCAGAGTCAAGCCCGTAACCGAATCACCTGTCACTGTAAGTGTCGCAGATTGGTTGGAACCGCCATCACTGGCCAAGATTCCAAAACTCACTGTGGACACACGTTGCGCCGATGTCACAGTGAATGTTCCAGTAGTTGAGCCCGCTGGGATCGTGAAGGATGCTGGAGTGATCGTTGCGTAAGCGGCAACGCCTGCCTTCACTGTCACTGCCCAACCACCTGCAGGAGCAGGGGTTGCCAAAGTAACTGTTCCCGTTGTGCTTCCATTTCCACCGATAGTGGAAGGGCTCAGAGTTACGCTACTAATCGAGTCGCCAAGAACTGTCATCGTGACGGTTTTACTGGAAACTCCATCATAAGCGTAGATTGAGATCGAAGCATTGCTTGGGTGCTGACCAGCCGTGATCGTGAACGTACCGACATTGGATCCCGCTGGGACATCAATAGTCGCCGGTACAGATGCCGAATTGGGCAGGCTGGACTTCAAGTTCACAAGCCATCCACCTGGAGGCGCATTCGCGGCGAGTGTCACCGTACCAGTTGCCGTTTGATTTCCACCAATCGATAGAGGATTGATCGTGAACCCAGTGATCGAGTCTCCCAGTACCTGAATGGTCTGTTGAAGTGCGACAACTCCATCATTTGCAAGTATGAGCACTCCAGTGCTCGTTGCATAGTGATGAGCCGTGATCGAAAACGTGCCGGAAGTGGCTCCAGCTGGAATAGTGATCGAAGCCGGGAGCGATGCTACAGTCGGAGCACCGGACTTAAGGTTTACGACCCAGCCCTGTGACGGCGCAGCACTGTTCAAAGTGATGGTTGCCGTTGAAGTTTGGTCCCCTCCAATCGTGCTTGGATTAAGAACCAAGGTCTTCATGGAGTTGCCATTAATCGTTAGCAGAGCGTGAGGAGCCACGACCGTGTCGTTCGCATAAATGCCAATTGTGATCGTGGTCGAGATTTGCTTGGCCGCAATCGTGAAGGTTCCCGAAGTAGCTCCTGCAGGAATCACCAATGCCGAAGGCATCGTAACATCTGATGGAACACCAGCCGAGAGTGTCATTGCCCAACCACCTACCGGAGCAGGCGATGTCAATGTAACTGTTGCGGTCGAAGATTCCCCACCACCGATGGTGGTCGGATTCAATGTGATAGAGCTGATCGAATCACCCGTGATGGTGATCGTAGCTGTAGCACTCGAACCGGAATCTGATGCCTTGACTGTCGTCGAAACGGTACTGGCTCTCTGGAATGCTGTAACCGAGAAGGTCGCCGTTGTCGCACCAGCCGGAACGGTAACGCTCGCAGGAACCTTTGCATACAAAGAATATCCGGCGGCCAAAGTCACCGTCCAACCGCCAGCAGGAGCTGGACCCGCGAGGGTCACGGTACCGGTCGAGGTTCCGTTTCCTCCCATTGATGTTGGATTCAGAGTAAGCGAGGTAATGGAATTACCTTGGACCGTCAACGTCGCAGTTTTACTTGATCCTGCGTATGTTGCCGTGATCGTATTCGTGTAAGAGAGTTGAGTCGACTTGGCAGTGTTGATCGTGAACGTCGCTGTCGTCGCGCCAGAGGCAACCGTGACCGAAGCAGGAACCGTGACTCCTGCATTCTGAGACGTTAGATTAACGACTGCTCCACTTGCACCCGCCGGTCCACCTAAAGTAACCGTTCCCGTCGATGTATTGCCACCGACGACTGTTGATGGCGAGAGAGAGACTGAGGCGAGTCCGGCTGGATTGACAGTCAGCGTGGCTGTCTGAGTTGATCCAGCTTGCGTTCCGGTGATCGTCACCGTCGTAACCGAACTGACCGATGCCGTGCTCACAGTGAAAGTCACCGAAGTAGAACCTGCAGGGACCGTAACCGAAGCAGGAACAGTAGCGCTTGTCGAGTTTGAGGACAGATTGACAACCGTCCCACCCGTCCCGGCAGCTCCATTCAACGTGACAGTTCCAACCGTGCTGGTACCGCCGACTAGGGTTGCCGGCGAGAGTGAGATTGAACTCAACGTCGCAGGTGTAACCGTCAGAGTCGTCGTCTGGCTAGTTCCGTTCAAGGTTCCGGTTAGGGTCGCCTGAGTAGAAGTAGCAACAGCTGTCGTTGTGACCGTGAACGTTGCAGTCGTAGCACCAGCGGTGACGGTAACCGTTGCCGGTACCGTTGCGTTGGTCGAGCTTGAGCTCAGAGCGACTGACATGCCACCCGTTGGAGCAGCACCGTTGAGCGTAACCGTTCCGGTAGAGTTGGTTCCGCCAAGAACAGATGCAGGAGATACAGTGACCGAACTCAGCGTCGGTACGTTAATTGTCAGAGTCGCCGTCTGAGAAGTTCCACTAAGAGTCCCAGTGATGGTCGCCTGAGTAGAAGTAGCAACAGCTGTAGTTGTGACCGTGAAGGTTGCTGTGGTCGCTCCAGCGGCAACTGTCACCGACGCTGGCACTGTGGCACTCGTCGAACTCGAACTTAGCGTTACGGCCATGCCACCCGTTGGAGCAGCACCATTGAGCGTGACCGTACCGGTCGAGCTTGTACCACCAAGAACAGATGTCGGCGAAACAGTGACCGAACTAAGCGTCGGTGGATTAACCGTGAGAGTCACCGTCTGATTTATGCCACTGAGCGATCCTGTAATGGTTGCCTGAGTAGAGCTTGCAACAGCGGTTGTATTGACCGTGAATGTTGCAGTGGTCGCTCCAGCGGCAACTGTCACCGATGCTGGCACTGTCGCACTCGTTGAACTCGAACTTAGCGTTACGGCCATGCCACCCGTTGGAGCAGCACCATTGAGCGTGACCGTACCGGTCGAGCTTGTACCACCAAGAACAGATGTCGGCGAAACAGAAAGGGAAACCAGAGATGGCGGATTGACGGTCAACGTCGCCGTCTTGGATGTTCCACTAAGGATCCCAGTGATGGTGGCTTGAGTGGAACTTGATACTGCAGTTGTCGAAACAGTAAATGTTGCCGTAGTAGATCCAGCGGCAACGGTCACTGATGCTGGCACGGTTGCACTCGTCGAACTGGAGCTCAGCGAAACAGTTTCTCCTCCAGTGGGAGCCGTTCCATTCAGAGTGACAGTTCCGGTCGAGCTTGTTCCACCCACAACTGAGGTGGGAGAAACAGTGACCGAACTCAGGGTTGGCGCATTGATGGTCAATGTCGCCGTCTGAGTCGATCCACCTTGTGTACCAGTGATCGTAGCAGTCGTAACCGCACTGACTGGAGTTGTACTCACGGTGAATGTCACCGAAGTAGAACCGGCTGGGACCGTTACCGAAGCAGGAACCGTAGCACTGGTCGAGCTAGAGGACAGGTTGACAACCGTTCCACCCGTTCCAGCGGCTCCGTTCAGAGTGACTGTGCCGGTTGAACTGGTACCACCTGTTACCGTAGTCGGTGACAGCGAAACCGAGCTCAGAACTGCAGGAGTAATCGTGAGAGTAGTCGTTTTGTTGGTTCCACTCAAGGTTCCGGTTAGGGTGACTTGAGTCGAACTGGCAACAGCAGTTGTCGTTACCGTAAAGGTTGCTGTGGTCGCACCAGCTGCAACTGTTACGGATGCTGGTACCGTCGCATTCGCCGAGTTTGAGCTCAGAGTGACTGACGTGCCACCCGTGGGGGCCGCACCGTTAAGGGTCACGGTCCCGGTTGAGCTTGTTCCACCCAAAACAGATGTTGGCGAAACTGTTACAGATACCAAGGTAGGAGCATTGATGGTCAGCGTTGCTGAAGATGAACCACCTTGATAAGTTGCGGTAATCGACGGTGACGAAGTCGTAGCCACGGGTGTGGTCGAAACGGTGAAAGTTGCTGAAGTGGCGCCTGCTGCAACCGATACCGATGCAGGGACCGTCGCTGAGGAGAGGCTAGAGCTAAGTGTAACTGTCGCACCACCTGTTGGCGCTGCAGCATTGAGCGTCACTGTTCCGGTAGAGGAGCTACCTCCAGTTACCGAGGTGGGATTTAATGTCACGCTCGAGACAACAACGGGGTTCACCGTTAAGGCAGCGGTGACTGAACCCTGAGCATTACTAGCTGTGATCGTAGCGGTGGCAGCACTGGCGACATTCGTTGTAGTAATCGTGAAAGTTGCGGTTGTTGCTCCCGATGCGACAGTGACGCTGGCTGGCACGGTGGCCGCGGCATTATTTGAGGCCAGATTAATCACCGCTCCGCCGCTTCCTGCAGCTTGAGAGATGGTGACCGTTCCAGTTGAACTTGATCCACCAATAAGGGTGGTGGGATTCACCGTGACTGATGTGAGAGTCGGATTGTTGATTTCGTATGCGGCGAGGCCAGAGAAGATCATCTGTCCCCAACCCGTTACGGTGTCCCATCCAGTTCCCGCATTGGATGCATTACCGTTGGGCAGAGTTCCGTTGTTGCCGCTGGTGATGTCTTTAAAGATGGACGAGTTGCCATTAAAGGAGTAGATTAAGTCGTTGATTCGTCCGAATCGCCGCTTGCCATGAGAGTCAGCCGTCAGTCCGCCGTTCGCGATGATGTACTGCTCAGTGTCAGCCAAACAAGCCGCAAATGTCGGAGTTGCAGCGCTGGTGCCACCGAATCCCCAATAAAGACCGCTCGATGAAAGAGTGCCAAAGGCATCGTAGTAACCAGCAGCCAAGTAAAGATAAAAAGGCGTGTTTGGGTCGGCATTAAGCGCGACATCCGGAACCATTCGATAGCTAACGCCACTCGGCACACCCGTTCCAGTTTGATAGGCAGGTTTGACATTGAACAAGTCGGATGTTTGAGCCCATCCTCCTCCACTACCCGACCAGCCAGTCTGAGATGTTAAGTTACCGTTGCTGTCTGTATTGGTCGTCAGACCACCGACAATAAGCACCTCTGGGTCCATATCTGGATAAGGTGTGTAATCAGGAGAAGAAGAAACGAGATTCTGAGTACCCGCATCGCCCGAAGCGCACATGTAGGTGATGCCTTGGGTCGTCATCGTAAGATGAATGTTGTGGGCTGCGGTGTAGAAGCTAGAAGTACCTCTCCAGCCATAGCTTTCCGTGACGATATCAGCAGTATTGTCACTGGTTTCCAAGGAGAGGACTCCAATGAGGTCTCCGTTTTGGTAGCCCGCATCGTAGATCACGAGATTACATAAAGGGGCAATACCTAACACACACTGGATATCAAGATCGCCTTCACCATCTCGACTGGAGTAATTGTTTCCGGTTACATCTCCTGAAGGAATTCGAATACTGATATTCGAACCAGCCCCACCAGCGGGAGTAGGCAGGTTCCAACTGGATATCCACGATGGTACGTTGTTGAGGCTATAGCCATCGAAATTTGAGATCGCAATGGTCCGCCCTTGACCTTTGTTGCCTGCGTTGTACATGCTGGCAACTCCGTAGAAGGTTCGGAATTGAGCTGGAGTGATCGGGTTCCCGCGCGGCTTTGGAGGGTTTAAATTGTCAATACCACCGATATAAGTGACCAAGTTTTGTAGCTCGACAGGCACTTGAGGTGGAACCGCATAGCTGAAACGACTTGTTAATGTCGCACTGCTGTCACCAGAGGTCGAATACTGGTTGATCTGTGTATGAAAGGCGCTTTCCGCCTGAGCAACTGTACACGTAGCCAGGATCGTCAACCGATTCGGAGCAGTAAACGAAATCGTCATTCCCTGAGCTGTCAGATAATCAGCAACCTTTTGAACAGAGCTCTGCTTCAAACCAAATCGAGAACCAACTTGAGATGGGGTAAGGAAATTTCGATAATTCGAGCTCGAAGGATTTGACACCGAGTCAGCGAAAGCTTGTAAGCCCTGCTGATCCCCAGGAGGTAGTGATACAGAAATATGCAACACATCGCTACTGTTTTTGTGCCCCACCAACGATGCCGTGGAGAAATTGGGAGGCAAGTCCTGGGAGATTGAAGCCCAAGTAGAGTCCGGTTGCTTGGCATAGCTTAAGCCAACCGCCCCCAAGATAATGGGCAAGAGTAAAAGTTTACGAAGTCTCAACATATAGCTGCCTAAGAGGGCCCTATCCCTCGAAAAATGAGTTTACTGCGACCACTGTCCGCAGTTATCCTCTGATGCATCAAACTAGTGTTTATATCTCAGCAATTTCGCATTTAAGCATCACGGAAGGCGTGACGCGATGCCGCTGTTCAATAGGCAAAATTGCATAAGAACAGCTGATGTGACGATAGTCGACAAAAGCGTTTGACCGACATCTACCATTGTATGTTCGGAACAACTCTCAGAAGAAGTTAAGGAATCTATCCGTTGTAAACGGGTGGTAGTTAGTAGGTCTTCAGACCTACTGATATTTCATCCCGACAAACCCTTCCCGTGCTTTAGGGAAGGGTTTGTTCCAGATCGGTGGGATGAACAAATGCTCAAACTAGTTCTTTGCCGCCCATAGGAAAGCACGTCGCATGATTTCCCGGGGATATTCGGCTTCCAGAACATCGCAGTGATGCCCCAAAGCGTTGTAAAAAACTCGACCCTTACCGTACATCTTCGTCCAGATCTGAGGCATTTCACAGGGATTCTCAGAGTGGGGCCCATCCACTCCAGGAGCGGGGAAAGTGCAAGTGGCCAAGACATTATTGCCTGGGTCGGTATGCAGATAATATTGCTCTGAAACGACCTCGAAATCAGGAATCCCTTCCGTGATCGGGTGGGGATTGTTTCCATTGATATGAATCGTGTAGCGGACCCCATCGTTGCCCGGATGGGCAACCCACTGACCACCGGTCATAAACTGCCATTCGGTGTCCACACGGAACGAATCGCACATACCGCCATGACAACCCGCCATACCGATCCCATAATCCCGAACGGCCTTGATGACCGGATCGCGTTGAGCCTGAGTGATCTCACTCATCGTGACAATCGGGATCAACAGCGACTGGCTGAGAACATTCTCCTCATCCGCAAAGGCATCGAGGGTGTTCGAAACTTGGACTTCAAATCCTTCACCTTTCAGAATCTGTTCAAAAAACAGGGCAACCTTTTCTGGCTCATGACCATCCCATCCGCCCCAAACGATTAACGCTCGCTTCGACATGGAGCGAGGTTACCAAATATGCGGTCGAGTCAGCCCAGTCGAGTCGGCAAAATCCGAAGTCGTCGATTGGGATCTTCACCAACCGACTCACTTGCCAACCGCCGTGACTCCGCCATTTGGTGCTGAACCTTTCGTACCGTGGCACTCGCTGGACTCAGCTCATACGGCTTACCGGACTGCAAGACAATCTCGATCCCCTTTTGGACTTCGTCAAGCGCCTTGGAATGCTCTTCCGGTGGCTCGTTCGATTGTTTGAGAACCTCATTCAATGCATCCGCGATCTGGCTGTAAGTGTTGGACTTCACCACTACGGTATGAACGGGTCGCCCCGCCATATCGCGCAACTTTCTGGGCTGCGCTTGATAAGTCGAGCGCATCGCCACCACTGCATCGGCATGGTTGATATCGTTCGTCAGGATCGCCGGTGCTTTCGTTTCACGGATCGCCCTCTCGATCCGCGTCCGGTTGATACCGTAGGGAAAGATTCGGATAAGCGTCCGCGACTCATCCTTCACCTCCTCTCTTTCTCCACCTTCACGCACTGGATGCGTGATCCCATTCTTGACTGGCTGTCCTTTCGCCATCTCCTCATTGGATCGGGAGGCTTTGGCCAACGATGGGAAGCGCTTGTTGAATCCCGGTTCGTTCAGTTCTGCAGTCTGTTCTGCTTGGACGACTTCAACAGTTCCCGCTCCCGTTCGAACGCGAATCTCTGGGCGAGGCGGAATCCCCCTGAGAATCATATCGACCGTTTTCATCACGTTGTGGTGGACGGCGAGTCGATCGTAATCCAGCAGTTCGATCACGACATCGAATGTGGGTGGAGCTTTGCGCTCCAGAACCGTCTTTTGGGTACCACGCCGCTGAGCCTCAGCATCAGAAAGTGTGACCGCTTGTATCCCACCGATCAGATCGGCAAGGGTCGGGTTGAGCATGAGGTTTTCAAGGGTTTGACCGTGTGCGGTTCCCACCAACTGAACGCCTCGTTCCGCGATTGTCCGAGCGGCAGCCGCTTCCATCTCCGTTCCGATCTCGTCAATCACGATGACCTCAGGCATATGGTTTTCGACTGCTTCGATCATCACATTGTGCTGTTCTGCTGCAACTCGAACCTGCATTCGACGGGAATAGCCAATTCCAGGGTGTGGAACGTCACCGTCTCCCGCGATTTCGTTGGAGGTGTCCACAATCACAACCCGCTTCATCGCCTCATCCGATAGCACACGAGCGACTTCGCGAAGCTTGGTGGTCTTGCCGACACCCGGCTTTCCCAAGAGCAGAATCGATTGGCCCGATCGAACAATATCGTCAATGATATCGATCGTTCCCTCCAATGCTCGCCCAACCCGGCACGTTAAGCCAATAACTTTGCTGTGGCGATTGCGAATGGCAGAGATTCGGTGAAGCGTTCGCTCGATTCCAGCTCGGTTATCCGAACCAAATTCACCAATGGATTTGTTAACGAAGTCGATGTCGTGCTCGGTTACGATCACATCGTTGAACCGCTCAACCGAATCCCGATAGCGGGCTTCGGCTGGTCGGCCGTAGTCGAGGACAACTTCGATCAAAGTGTCAAGTGCGGGACCCCGCTCCAGCCTTTCTCGCACAATGCTCGGGAGCACATCGAGGAACTGGTTCAAGCCGTCAGAGTACATCGACATATTGAGTTGTTCAAGGCTCGTCGGACCGTTGGTACGGCCTGATACATTGTATGACGACAGTTAATCGTCTGCCGCTTCATTAAGAATTTATTGTCCAGAATTCCTTCAATCGCCTCGAATTTCGTCCAAATTGACTTTGGTTGTTTTGGTTGCACCCCTGGACCAATACGTTACGGAAACGCTTTGGCCAGCCTGTTTGGTCATCAGGAGCTTGTTCAACGTCAATGTGTCGTCAATTTGCTGACCATCTATCGAAAGAAGGATGTCCAATCGCTGCATTCCCGCTCGCTGGGCAGCACTGGCTGCCGCAACTCCCGTCAAAACAATCCCATGATTGGGAGGGGTTGCTCCCGTAAGTTGTTCGATTCGATCGCGTCCCTCTGGGTAGAGCAGAATCTCCACCGACCGATTGCTGTATTCGATCCCGAGATCACCATACTTGGCATAACCAAATTTCAGAATCTGATCCACAACGCGCCGAACAGTATTGACCGGGATCGCGAATCCAATTCCAACGCTCCCTCCGTTCCCGCTCGCAATCGCTGAATTAATTCCTACCAGCTGTCCGGCAGCATCGGTGAGGGCACCGCCTGAATTGCCCGGATTGATCGCTGCATCAGTTTGGATTCCATCGATCAGGAGTGAATTCTCCAGTCCCAACGTTCTCCCAAGTGAACTGACCACTCCCACACTCAAGGTGTTGGCAAACCCCAAAGGATTGCCTACAGCAACCACCCATTGACCGATTTCGAGCTTGCTACTGTCTCCAATTTCGATCGGTTGGAGATCATTGGCGTCGATTTTCAACACTGCCAAATCAGCACGCCGGTCACGACCAACGACTTTGGCGGTGAATGACCGCTTGTCTTGGAGTCGCACTTTGACCTGTTCGACGATGCTGTGATCTGGGTCGTTCGCCACTTCGACGACGTGATTGTTCGTGACAATAATTCCGTTCCGAGAGAGGACCACGCCACTTCCCTGTCCGGTCTCTCTTAGCTGTCCTTCATCACCAAACCAAGTTTGGACGTGGTTGTACTGGTCCACACTCACCACTGATGGCGTGACCTTTTTGGCCGCTTCGCGGAAATCAGCCGGCGCACCGGTATTGCTTGGTCCGAGAGTCGGGATGACCGTACTTCCGGGGTTCCACTCAATGGTCGGGCGCTCAGACGAGCCCCGGTGGATATACCGATTGAGCTGCAGGGCGCTGAAGACACCCACGAAGGTCGCAAGAGTGATTAAGAAGAAAGCAGACTTTCTCATGGTTCTGAATCGTTTTTATTCTACGTTTTGAAGGTGTGGATTAGTGCCGTGTTACTACGTGTCATCCAATGTTCGGGGCCAATCACCTTTGAGAAGCCGTGATAGTGCACGATCAGCTAAAAGCTTTCCACCGTTTTGGCATTGGGCGCAATAGTTCGATTCGTTATCGGAGTAGCAGATTCGCTGTACGGGCTTGCCGCAAACTGGGCATGGCTTTCCGAACTTGCCGTGTACGGCAAAATCAGGGCGAAAGGCTGTTACGTCACCTGCCCCGGGAAACTTATCTCCGAACTCCTTGGCAAGCTTTTCTGTCCAGTGAACAAGTACCGCTCGCGTCTTTTCGTGGAGCTCGGCGATCTCCGCCAAGCTGAGAGTTTGTGGCTTCTTGAGTGGAGACAGCTTGGCCGCATGCAGAATCTCGTCCGAATAAGCGTTGCCAATCCCACTAAATAGGTGCGGATTGCTAAGCACGTCTTTGACCGAATGATTCTCTCGGGTTAAGTTGGCTTGAAACTCCTCCAGAGTGCATGAGATCGGATCGATTCCACCGGGGTCGTGAAGTTTGAGCTCACTTTCGCCTTGCACAAGAGTAAGGGATGCCCGCTTCTTGGATCCGGCCTCCGTGAGAAAGAGCGTCCCGTTTTCAAACTGAAACATAGCGGAGACAATTTTGCCTCCGATGGGGCTTTTTGCGTTTGGACCGTCTGCCCATCGAAATCGACCCGCAATCATGAGGTGGATCACGACAAAGACCTCACCGTTGAACTCCAATACGATCCGTTTCCCCAATCGTCGAATATCGACGACTGTCCTATCAGTGAGATCTTTGAGGGACGGGGTTACCGATCGTAACACGAACGGATTTGTGGTCTTCGCCGACTCCATTCGCTTGCCAATTAGCCGGCGTTTAAGCAGGGAGACATACAGTTCCACATCCGGCAGTTCGGGCATAAGGCTATTTTAGAGCCACATGCAATGAAAACGCATCCTCAACCCAAATTAGAACAAATGCACTTCGTACAGCCGCTACTCTCAGGTAGACAGGGCACTATGACTTGGCTCTCTGAGCGTTTGCTTAGGCATCCGTCTGCCACTTTCAATAAGGAAAATTAGACTTTTGGCGGCAGTAAACGGACGTATCCCTTTACGAATTTGTACCCTTCGGCCGAAAGAAATGAGACGTTCACAAGCGAGACAATCACGACCACTTTGTCACTCACTGAGGGTATCCGCTCTAAACGCATTACAGCGGTCAAAAAAGTTGGACCGAATACGAAAAGCCACCAGGACTGAAGGTATGGCGATTCCCTTTTGTAAAAATGGAGCACACCGTGAAAGACAATGCAGAAAAATAAAAACACGATCATCGGTGCGTAACTACTATCATAAATGATTCTATGGATCAGTCACAAGCTGACTGATTGAGTTAATTGATTCCTTGCCAACCTCTGAACGGCGATCGTCTTAACACCATTTCGGACCATCGCTCCATATTTGCTCAAATCCTAGTGGAGTTCGTCGAAAGGTACAATCCGAAGGTGGAGGAGTTAAAACCCAGCCTAGTTGGAATGACGCGGGAGCAACTTGCCGAATTGCTCGGCAGCCGCTCAGACGTCAAGATGCGGGTGGCGCAAATCACCAAACGAATCTACGGGCAAGCAGTCGATCAATTCGACGGCATGGCCGACCTCCCCCAAGCCCTCCGAACCGAACTCAGCGCCAAATGCGTGGTTCAACCTCTTTCGGTCGCCAGCCATCGGCACTCTACGGACGGAGTAGACAAGTTCCTCGTCCATAACGGTGACGGCGAGGTTTATGAATGCGTTCTCCTCCCTTATGAAGACCGTGTAAGTTGTTGCCTCTCCAGCCAAGTAGGATGCCCCATGGGGTGCAAATTCTGTGCCACTGGCTTGGGTGGCTTTGACCGAAACCTGACTCCGGGCGAAATTGTTGGGCAATATCTGCTTCTTCAACGCCATAGCGAACGGAGGATCTCTCACGTCGTATTCATGGGCATGGGTGAGCCGCTCCTCAATTACAATAACCTCCTGACGAGCCTGCGCTTATTGCACGATGAGGTCGGACTTTCCTATCGGCACATCACGGTGAGCACGGTTGGGATCGTGCCCCAGATCAGGAACCTCGCCGAAGAACAGCTTCCCATCCACCTTGCCCTGTCGCTGCACTCTCCGATCGACGAAGTCCGCGACCGCTTGATGCCCGTCAACCATAAATGGCCCGTAGCGGAAGTGATGAAGGCGATGAAGGATTATCAAAAGGCGACGGGCCGCAAGATCACAATTGAGTACTTGCTAATCAAAGAGGTCACCGATACGTTAGAGCAAGCGCACGAACTCGCTCGAATCATGCGAGGCATCCCCAGTGTCGTGAACCTGATTCCATTCAACTGGGTCGACACCGAACAGGGCTTCGCGCGGCCAGAACCAGAACGCGTTCGAGCATTTAGGAGCATCCTGAATAACAAAGGGATAAACACGACACAACGAGTGGAGCGAGGCCATGAGATTGCGGCGGCATGCGGACAGTTGGCCGGTCAGCATAAAGGGCTCTTCGGTAAGAATCCAACTGGGAGGAAAGGCTTATCTCCTATCGCTACTGTCTCCTAGGCTTAGCCTGCCTCGTGGTCATGGGTTGTTCAAGCGACAAGCCATCCAGTAAGTCTGCCAAGAAGGATCCCGAGCCAAAGAAACCGTCAAAGCCCCAAAATATCAACATCGTTGACGGTACCACCGACTACTTTGGAACAACCGGGAAAAAGCTTTGGACGATCTCTTGGAAGACCGGTCATGCCTCCATTAATCCAAGTGATCCTCAAGCCGATACGTCTGGCATATTGGATGACGTTTCGGGCGTAATCTTTCAAAAAGCCGTGGAATCGAGCCAATTCCGAGCGGACCATGGCGTAGGTAACAAGAAGAGCAAGATGCTCAAACTGACTGACTCCGTGGTGATCCGATCTCACGATCCGCAACTCACCCTGGACTGCGAACAGGTGGATTACAGCGGCAATGAAGAGATTGTCCGTGCCCAGAAGAATGTCCGAGTTCTGGGAACCATCGAAACGGTAGGTACGATAGAGGAAGTTTGGGCCTCGCCTGACCTGAAAACGATAGCCACACCCGATATGTTCCCCATTCACGCAAGGCAACAAGCAACCGCCCTGGCTCTGGCCGCCAGCCTTGCCAGTGCCCAGGTTTGGACCGACCACAAAGGTCTGACGTTTAGCGCTAAAAGCTGGAGTTACGATCAGACTCAAACGAAACAGGTCCACTACCGTTTTAAAACCAATGTGAATATCGATTCCAAGTCTGAGGGGTTAAACATTCGCTCTGACCAAATGGAGCTTGATGCCGTGATGCAGGGGAATACCAAGGCGTACTCCGTGGCTCATGCCACTGCGACAGGCAACGTCAAGATTGTCAAAACTGCGGTTTCGACGAAGGGTATTCAAACCACTGAAATAAGTGGCCCGAAGGGCAAATACATCGCGGGAACGAGTGAAAGCACAGTCAAGATGATTGGGGCAACTACGATTCGAAGTATCGATCCCAGTGTCCGACAGACGATGACGGCAACGGGTAGCTCTGGTGTGGCCTACTTGGAACCAAAAGAAAATGTGACCAGTGGCAACGGCCTTCGACGGGCGACCCTCAGCGGTCCCACCAAGGTTGTCTTCGTTCAAGAAACCACCAAAGAGGAACGAGGATCAACCATCACGGGTACTGCCTCTCAAATGCTCTTGGAGAACAACGGCAGCGAACGCAAGATCACTCTGATCGGTAATGTCCATGTTGTCGGTCCGGATAGTGATGAAGTGTCCCACGTCAATCGGGCAGTGTTCGTGAAAGACGCCAAAGGATACTGGCATGTACAGGCGGGTCAATAGCCGATGAATGCACTCTGTATTCTTGCCCTGTGTGCAGCGTGGGCTCGCCAAGACGACAAAGGTTATGTCCAATACACGTATGCGGCTGGACACCTCATCGTCAGTGACTTCTCGAAGTTTTCTGGAGACGGATTGTCGGCGAGTTCAGACACTCAGATTGATAAACACGCCCATATAGATGGTGCGCCAGCAAGCATTGAATTACCTGAAAAAGGGTTTACCCTCCACGGAAAAGCTATCGATCTGATTTGGTCTCAGTCCAACCCAAAGCAGATCGAGATTAAGAAGGCGTATGTCGAAGGTGCAGCGGTTCTCCATTTCGATTCAGCCGCCGGGTTCGCCGCCAATACCAAATTTACGACGGAGAAAGGGCTCCCAAAACCCAAGCCAGAGCTAGTAGATCGGATTGGCGAACTCACCACTGAGGTCCTGCGTTACGAAGGGAATTTGGAAGCGGGGACGATCACTTTGCCGGGTGCTTGGAGCTATACCCAGGCCGACAAAGGCACGCTAGACAAAGTTGAAAAGGACAAACACACTCCCGTTCAATTCGACCAAACCTTCACAATTACAGCGTCCAGTGGGACCGTCCACCTGATCAAAGGAAAGAGCGGAAGCGTCGACCAGATCGAAACGGGCACGATCATGGGACCAGTCCATTTCAAACTAACTCGACACGAGACACCATCGGATACGGGCAAGACCACAACATCAACTTACGAAGGCACAGCTGATCGAGTGGAGATCGATATGCGAACCCAACCGGGAACGATCACAGCATCTGGCCATGTTAAGGTGGATGGTGGGTCAGACGGCAATTTGATGAGTTTTGCAAACGATAGGGTCGTGATCACCGTGTCACCTGAACTCGAGCCCATATCGATTCAGATGGGCAGCGGTAGAACGACAGTCAAGCCAAAGGACGGCAGTAAATGAAGATTGAAGGCAAGAATCTTGAGAAGTCTTACCGGGGGCGTAAAGTCGTCAACGGGGTCAATTTCGACATTTCTCAAGGTGAGATTGTTGGCCTCCTTGGTCCAAACGGAGCGGGGAAAACGACCACGTTCTATATGACCGTCGGTCTGGTTCGTCCGAGTAGTGGTGTTGTCCTTTTTGACGATATTGACGTCACCAAGTGGCCGATGTACAAACGGGCAAGGGCTGGAATCGGATACCTGCCGCAAGAGCCGAGCGTATTTCGAAAGTTAACGGTAGAAGACAACCTCAAGTTGGTCCTTCAACTCGCCAAGAAATCCAAGAAAGAGACCGATGAGAAGATCGCAGAACTGGTAGAAGAACTGCATATTGGCAAGATCCTGCAAAGCACGGGCAATGTCCTTTCTGGAGGCGAGCGACGGCGTGTCGAGATTGCCCGAGCCCTGGCTGTTGATCCCAAATTCATCCTTCTCGATGAGCCGTTTGCTGGTATTGACCCAGTCACGATTGAAGAGATTCAATCGATTCTGTTCCAACTGAAGCGACGCTCAATCGGAATTCTCATCACGGATCATAACGTGGGCGCAACTCTTCGCATTACGGATCGCAACTATATCCTGACGGATGGACAGATTTTGGCCGCCGGTACAGGCGCTGAGATCGCCGCCAATCCTCTTGTAAGAAAGCACTATCTGGGACAGCAGTTCGATTACACGAACGGTGAAGGGGAGTGACCCTTTCTTGAAGCAAATTGATCGTCTGGTCATCAAGGAATTGATTGGCCCATGGGTGTTCGGGGTTGCCATGTTCACGTCATTGCTGATGGCGATGACCTATCTGAATCGCATCGCGGAATACGTGGTCCACGGCCTGCCGATGATTCTTGTCCTTAAGATCACGGTGCTTCTGCTCCCAGCGATGTTAGCCAACTCATTCGCAATGTCTATGCTTCTCGCATCATTGCTTGCGTTTGGGCGACTGAGTTCTGATAGCGAGATCACTGCACTTCGAGCAGCCGGCGCCAGCATGATCCGGATCGTTAAGCCGGTAATGGCATTTTCCTTCATTGTTGCGGTCGCGACCTTCTTATTCAACAACCAGGTGGTTCCCCCGGCAGCCAAATTGTCGCAACAACTGGTCAATGAAATCGCTAATAAGGCAGACCAAGTGCAGGGCCAACCAATCTCTTTCCCCTTAACTGACAGCGATGGAAAGATGAGTGGTCAGGTCACTGCTCAAGCGTTTGATCTACCAAAGTCAACCCTGTACGGGGTCACCGTTGTAGCTTACGACAAGAAGCGAAAACCGACTTTTTATATGTTCTGCCCGTCCCTGGAGTACAGGAGAGCGGATAACTATTGGCACATTCGGGAAGGCGGCACCTTGCACTCCTACGACGGGGGCACGATCACCCGCTTTAATGAAGCTTGGCCCGATGTCATTCCAAAGACCGATTTGACCCCAGCAGACCTCTTAACCATCAACGAGAACGACATGACGCGTTACTCGATGTCGGAGATTTTGCATCAGATTGAAGTGGGACGAAAGCGCCGCACACTAACAATAGAGAAGATCCACAACCTCGAGTACGGCTATTGGAACAAGATCGCGGTCGCCTTGGCGGCGTTCATCTTTGGCTCTCTGGGTGCGGTCCTTGGCATCCGAAATCAAAGGGCCAGTGCTGCATCCGGATTTGCGATGGCAATCGGAATCATTTTCGGCTATTTCTCCTTGGTGAACTTCCTCAATGTGTGGGCACTGAGCGGTGTTCTTCCCGCTTGGGCGGCAAGCTTTGCACCGATTTTTATTGGAGTGATCGCAACCGCCATAATCATGTGGCGACGTAACATCTAGTGAGCTAAATGATCCAACTTGGCCTTCTCCTCTGGCTCGCCGTAATGGGCGGAGTCATCGGCCTCTTGGCAGACGAGGTCGGAAAGAAACTGGGCAAAAAACGGCTCAGTATTGGAGGATTGCGCCCCCGACAAACGGCAAGACTCGGAACATTCCTGCTCGGTGTTAGCATCTCGATTTTCACTCAACTATCAGTCTTGACGTTCAGTTCTGGTGTTCGTGAGTGGGTGCTGAAGGGGCCGCAGGTTGCCATGAAATTACGAGAGGCGACCGAGCAACTGGATTCCATTCAGAAGCAAGCGGCTGATGCGAAAGTTCAGAACGAAAACCTCAAAAATCAGAATGTATCAGTCAATCGAGATTTGATCTCTCGCCAAACAGAATTGGCTCAGGCTCAGAAATCCCTCACCGACCTCCAAGCAAAAATTAACTCTCTTCAGCCTCGTATCCGTACCTTAACGGCTGAAGTTCGCAAAGGCAATGCCAAGATCAATCAACTCAACCAAGCAAAACTGCAAGGGGAGACGAACCTGGCTCAAGTCAGCAAGCAAGAGAAGCTAGCTCGACAGCAATATAACAGCCTCCTCCGCGAGAACAACTCGCTGAACGATCGCGATTTAGCCCTGACGAACAAGATCGAAACGCTTACCAAAGAGCAAACTCGGCTGCAGGGTGAGCAAGAGCGGTTGACGGGTGAGCTCAAACAGATTCAAACCGAGACAACAAAGGTCACCGAAGCAAGAGATCGGATTCAACAAGAGCTTTCTGTATCGCAGCAAAAACTTACTGATACCCAAGGCGAATTGAACAGTGTTACGGACGAGCTCACCAAAACACGTGCCGAACTGCAGACTTCGAATATCCGTGTGTCAGGTTGGAAAGAAATCTCTACGGTTGCTCGACGTGAGAACCTCATTTATCGAGTGGGCGAAGAGGTTGCTCGAATTCCGATTCGGGCCAGATTGAATTCAAACGGTGCCAGGAGTGAACTCACTTCCCTGATTCGTAAAGCACGAGTCGAAGCCCAAAAACGTGGAGCGCACAGCACAGCAGAATTTCCTGTCGCAGGCATTTTCAATCACGTCGATTCCCAGTCTCAGCAGACGATTTCTCAGGCCATGATTGAAGGGCAGATTATCTCCCAGATCTCCGGCTCCCAAACTGACTTGGTGATGATCGCTTCTTCCAGCCTCAACGCGTTCCGTGGCGAGCCTGTTTCGTTAGAGATCACGGTCTATCCCAATCCACCGGTGTACTCAGCGGGCCAAATCATTTCCGAGACGGTAATTGACGGCAATCGAGGAGATAGCGTGATTGCCGAAGAATTCACAAAGTTCTTGCAGGTTGGCTTAAGGGAAAGAGCGATTAAAGATGGAATGATTCCATTTGCCAACAGCGATAAATCATTCGGTGAAATCAGCTTGGCCGAAGTGGTACAAGTGATCGACAAATTGCAGAAGGCAGACCGCAAGGTTCGGCTCCAAGCAATTTCAATCAGTAACGTTCGAGCCGCAGATGAGCTTAAACTGGAATTCCGACTTCGCTGATACCTATGAATACCAAGACCGTTTTAGCGATTGATCCTGGCTCTTCCAAGTGCGGAATGGCGGTCGTTGGTCGAACGGAAGAAGGCAAGTTGGACCTTCGTTGGCGGTGTATTGCCAAAACGGCAAGCATCGTCGAACAAATTCAAATTGCGGCGGACAATCATTCGTTTGAACTGGTTATCCTCGGTGGCGGGACCAACAGCCATAACGTTTTGTCTCGGATTCGAGAAGAGTTGCCTGGTCTTCCTGTACTGGTGGTTGATGAACAGGAAACCACGATGCAGGCCCGCGAACGATACTGGACTCACAATTCTCGTCGAGGTTGGAGGCGTTTCCTGCCATCCACGTTGCAGGTTCCACCCGAGCCAGTTGATGACTACGTTGCCCTCATCCTGGCCGAGCGTGTTCTACTGCACAGCTAATCGACTACTTGATCGCTATGCTGTCAAAGAAGTGCTTGACGTCGTTTCCTTCTAACAGTCCTTTTGGCACCACTGCCCAGAAAAGGTATAGCTTTCCGTTGGAGTAAGCGATCTCGACTCGGCTCTGGATATCTCCATCGCTGTAAGTCATCGCTCGGAAGGTTGCGCCGCCTCTAAGTACATTTGAAAAAGCCCCCAATTTAACGTACTCTCCATCATCGTTGATGCTGAACTTGGAGACTACGAGTTTGTCGAGCGTATCTTCATCGTAGCGATCCTGCAGTTCCTGGGGAATTTCAGCAACGACCACATTGTAAGCCGAGTAACCAAACTCACCACCGAATCCATATTGCTTGACTTCGTCCCCAGTAAAGTCCAACAAGTCATCTGAAGCAGTCAGCGGCATCGGACTCCAAACCGATAGATGCTTTTTGATCAGAACGTTATCCTGTGCTACTGGCCCCCAGCTCTTCGATTTGCCCGGGGTTACATCCTTTGGAATGGTGACAGACTGAAAAACATGATCGAGAACGGCAACTTCTGGCATCCCACCCGTCAATTGGCATTCGTAGTAGCAGCTACTACTGCGGCAAATCTTAAATCGAAAAGGATTACCATCCTCGTCTTTGCCTTGTAATTCAATCGCTGGAAAACCTGACCACGTGGTGTATCGGAGCGAAGCAAGTATTGATGACTCAAGGTCGATTTCTTCGAAGGCAAAATCCTCCAGTTTGGTCGCGTCACTGTCGGTCGGATCTTCATCTTTGGCAAATGGTTTCTTCGCTACCTGTAGTTTGCAACCGACCCACTTCTTTGGTGTGACCGTATCTTGCGCAACCCGCTTGGTTGCGGGCAAGTTGCTGGAAATCAATCCCGAATCTGTAGGAAGAGACAACGAAACCCCTACTTTCGTGACAATCGTTTTCCAAGGCGACGAAAGAACAATTGCCTTCGCTTTCTTGGCTGGAGCATGCGATGCCTGTGAGAAAACAAGAAGAGTGATTACGGTTAAAAGTGGAATGGCCATAGGCTATTCGAATAGTAGCCCGTAGTCGCCGTAAACTCGATGTTAAGATCCATGCAGAATTTGTGTTTTTCTGGTCTTGGGTGTATCAAAAATAGGAGGGTTTGCCCAAAGAGGTAAACTATTGTCTATGCCCTCCCATATAAGAAACATTGGCATCATTGCGCACGTCGATCATGGAAAGACGACGCTTGTGGATGCCATCTTCAAGCAAGCCGGAACGTTCCGAGAGAATCAACACATGGGCGAACGCATCATGGATTCCAACGATTTGGAACGTGAGAAGGGCATCACGATTCTGTCGAAGGTTGCCTCTGTTCATTACAAGGATTACAAGATCAACATCGTCGACACGCCAGGTCACGCCGATTTCGGCGGAGAGGTTGAGCGAGTCCTTTCGATGGTTGACGGGGTGCTTTTGATTGTCGACGCCAACGAGGGCCCGATGCCGCAGACCCGGTTTGTACTCAAGAAAGCATTTGAAAACGGCCTCAAGCCGATCGTATGCATTAACAAAATCGACCGCGAAAACGCTACGCCGCTTCATGCGTACGACAAAACGCTTGATCTGTTTATTGACCTTGGCGCCAACGAAGACGACCTATTTTTCCCTCACCTTTACACGTCTGGCCACGGTGGATTTGCAAGAGTCAGCCCCGATGGTAGTGAAAAGGATATGCGCGCCTTGTTCGAGATGATTGTCAACTCGGTGCCGCCTCCTCCTTCTGAGCTAGATGGTGCCTTCCTACTTCAGGTGAACAACCTCGATTACAGCGATTACCTCGGCCGAATGTTCGGTGGAAAGGTGCTTCGAGGAACGGTAAAGGTTGGCGATCGCGTTGTCCAACTCCGAGACGGAGCTGACAAGCAGGTTGGATTCAACGTCACCAAACTTTGGACTTACGAAGGCATCCAGCTAAAGGAAGTTGAGTCGGTTTCAGCGGGCGAGATTGCCATGCTCTCTGGCCTTGAGAACGTACTCATCTCCGACACGATCGCGCACCTCGAAGGGGCAAAGGCATTGCCTGCGATCAAGGTTGAGCCATCGACCCTTACGATGAATTTCTTCGCCAACAACTCTCCGTTGGCTGGCAAGGATGGTGGCAAGTTCCTGACCATCCATAAGATCCGAGAGCGAGTCGAGCGAGAAGAAGCGGTTTCCGTTTCGATCAAAATTGATCCAAATTCGGAATCTGATTCAGTCAAGGTCAAAGCTCGTGGAGAACTTCAGCTCGCAATCCTCATTGAGACAATGCGACGCGAAGGTTACGAGATGCAGATTTCTCGACCTCAGGTTATTCTTCAACGCAACGAGAAGGGTGGCATTGAAGAGCCTTGCGAACTTGCTCTGCTCGAAATGCCTGAAGATTCAGTAGGACCGGTAATGGAAGATCTCAGCCGCCGAAAAGGTGAGTTGAGAGATATGCGCAAAAATCCGAACGGTACAACTGTTCTGGAATACGCCATTCCAACCCGAGGCCTTATTGGCTTCCGGTCGAACTACCTGACGATGACTCGCGGTCTTGGACTGATCTCCTCACTATTCGATGGCTATCAGCCGTATAAGGGTGAAATTTCGGGTCGAACTCAAGGTTCCTTGATCTCCAAAGATCCAGGCAAGCTCACTCGGTATGCCTATGAGGATGTCCAAGAGCGTGGAACATTGTTCTATGAAGTTGGCACCGAAGTCTATGGCGGAATGATCGTGGGTGCCTGTTCTCGAGATGAGGATATGATCGTGAACGCGACCAAGCAGAAAGCGGCAACCAACATCCGATCGGCAACTTCGGAACAGACCGCAGCTCTGGATGCCCACCGAGAATTCTCACTTGAGCAGGCTCTGTCTTGGCTCCGAGAAGATGAACTCTTGGAAGTCACTCCAAAGCAGCTTCGCTTCCGAAAGAAGATCTTGGATCACAGCGAGCGCCGTGTATCCGAGCGTCGCAGCGAAATCAACATCTAAGGTCGCTGAGGGGTCAGCTTCATGCCAATCACGGTATTGAGGCTGACCACCTTGGGGCTAGAATAGTTGAATGATTCTCGTCATCGATAACTTCGATTCCTTTACTTACAACTTGGTTCAGTATTTGGGCCAATGTGGGGTTGAAATCGTCGTTCGTAGGAATAATCAGATTGCGATCGACGAGATAGTCCGATTGAAGCCAGACGGCATCATGCTGTCTCCCGGACCTTGCACTCCCAAAGAGTCGGGAGTCTGCCTCAATATCTTGGCCGCGGCTCTATCTGAGGATCCTGGCCCCTTTGGAGTACCTCTTTTTGGCGTCTGTTTGGGCCATCAGGCGATTGGCGAGGTATCGGGCGGTGTTGTGCGGCAAGCGCAGAAAATCATGCACGGAAAGGCAAGCATGGTCTCACACGACGGGAAGGGATTGTTCGAAGGGATGCCCAACCCCTTTAGTGCCATTCGATACCATTCCTTGATTGTGACTGCGGATAGCATTCCACCTGGATTCATCGTCACTGCCACCTCTGACGACGACCATGAAGTCATGGGGCTCAGGCATCTGACGAAGCCAATCGAAGGGGTTCAGTTCCATCCTGAGTCCGTTTTGACCGAGCAAGGGTTCCGCATTGTCGAGAACTTCGCCAAGCGCGTTCAAAACTCCATGGCTATCGTTTAGACTCGGCCTTCAGGGAAGTTTAGTCTGACGTGCCGAAACGGCGCGGCTTAACTTTCCGAGGAGGGTCAAAATATCGCAGAGCCCCTAACCCCCGCCTTCCCCCATTTTCGACGATCAGAACCGTCAAAAAATAGGGGAAGGGGCCGAAAACAAAGATCCCCTCGCTGCCAATTGGCTACGAGGGGATTTATGTTTATGAGAGTTGACTTAGTTGTTGGCTTCTTTGGCCTTTTCGATGTCTAACTCGATAGGGATGCGGAACCAGAAAGTGGAACCTTGTCCAAGCTCTGATTCGGCCCAGATTTGGCCCATGTGAACCTGGCAAACCAAGTGGTGTACCAAGTAAAGACCCAAACCAGTTCCGTAGATCTTTCGATTGTCCTCGTTGTTGACACGGTGGAACTTCTCGAAGACCTTGGTGAGGTGATCCTTGGGAATACCCAAGCCTTGATCCTCGATGCCAACCAAGAGGGTGTCCCCTTCTGTTCGGGCATGGACCGTGATCTTTCCACCATTTGGTGAATACTTGATCGCGTTGTTGAGCAGGTTCGTAAGAATCTGATCGAGTTTGTCCTCGTCCCCGATGATCGTCGTCGGCAACTCGTTCTGAACATCCAAAATCAGCTCATGCTTGGTTGTTGCCTGCTTCTGAATCATCACGGCCTTCTCAAGGATAGGCTGCAATTCGAAGCGCGTATAATTCGGCTTCAAGCTTTCACCGGATTCGATTCGAGCGGTGTTCAACAGGTCATCAATCAAGCGACGAAGTCGATCACACTCTTGGTCAATAATCGTGTGAAACTCATGGCGCTCTTCCTGACCGAAGTATTCTTCGCCATCCAACAGGGTTCGAACAAAGCCCTTGATAGCTGTAAGCGGAGTTCGGAGTTCGTGAGACGCCATCGCGACAAAGCTGGACTTCATCTTGTCGATGTTTCGCATCTCAGTGACATCGTTCAAAATCGCGACGACGCCTAGATCCTTTCCGTCTTCACCTCGGACTTCAGCAGCTTGAACCTCATAAATGCGGTCGTTGTTGCCGTAGGAAACCTGAATTTCTCGCTTCCCACCATCAGAGTTCTCTCGTGCGATATTGAGAACTTCATGGAGTTCAGGCACTGGAATCAATTCAGCTGCAGACTTTCCGAGCGAATCGTTCCCCAGTGAGAACAGTGCTCTTGCGGTGGCGTTAATCTGGCTAAGTCGACCTTCAGCCGAAACCAGAATCAAACCAGCGCTGAGCGATTCAAACGTTTGAAGAAGCTCTTCGCGCTCTTCAATGACCTCTCGATAAAGCTGGAGGTTTGCAATGATCGAACCGACGTTGCGAGCCATGCGCTCAAGCAGGCGAACGTCTTCATCGTTGAAGTCTTCTCCGTGTCGCTTATTGAAAGCGTGGAGGACACCAATTGTGGTTCGGTCGATGACGCGGTTTTCTTCGTCACGCTTCTCAATAACCAGAGGAACCGTGACGCCGTTTTGAATATGCAAAAGGCTGAACGGGTCTTCCTTGGTTCGAGGATCATTGACCGCATCGTGGAAAATGACCGGATCGGCGGAACGATAAACCAGTCCAGAGACACCATGCGTAGCTCGGACTCGGAAGATCTTTAATCGATCCTCTTCAACACCGAAGCTCGGCGGAATTCCGATGAGTTCACCGGCTTCACGATCGTAAAACATAATTACGATCTTTTCCGCTTGGAGGATCATGGCGATTCGCTGGACGAGGCGTCGCAAAGTGACATCTGCCTCATTGATGGGCGTAACGTCCATCGACGAGTCCATTCCACGGCTGGCGGACGGCAGATTCTTGTCAGTTTCAAGTTGTCGAATACGTCGCTCAGCGGCGTCAAGAGCAGCTTCTAGCTCCTTGATTCGCTTGGACGAATTCTCGTAGTTCTCGGATTCAGACGACACGGAAAGAATCTACCCCCAGTTGCCCCGTCGATGCGCGGCTACACCCTCGTTTCGCACGACCCTTTCGGGGCGTTTACGAACAAACATTATAGGGGGTTCGGGCAAACAGTTCCAAGCGATATCGGCTTGGTTGGGGAAAACCCGCGATATACTTTAATAGAATGGCCAAGGAACTCGAAGAACTGCCCCTTTTCCCACTGAACATGGTGCTGTTCCCATTTGCCTCGGCGAGGCTTCATATTTTTGAGGATCGTTACCGCGAGATGATCCGACGGTGCCTCGAATTCGATCGATCTTTCGGTATCGTCCTCATTCGCTCTGGTAGTGAAGTCGATTCTCACGTCGATCCCTATATGGTCGGCACGGTGGTTCGCATTGACGACGTTTACACCTACGACGATGGACGAATGGACATCAAGGTTGAAGGAACTCGTCGATTCCGCATTCGGGAATTAGACGAAAGTCGTTCATACCTGGTCGGAAAAGTCGAGCCAGTGATTGAGCACGACATGGAAGAGTCAGACCGGGCAACGGAATTGATCACTCGTGCACGAGAGGATTTTGAAGTTCTGGTTCAACGCCTCTTCTCGCCACAGGGATTTTCAGTCCAAGTCATGTTCCCTCCCGACGCGATGACGTTATCCTTCACGATCGCCAATATGCTCCAGATGGAGAACTTGGAGAAGCAAAAGATGTTGGAGACGACAGACACATTGGAGAGGGTTGAGGAGCTTATTCCGATCATCCAGACCCAGATTTTGCAGTCCCATCAGTCCGCACGAGTTCGTGTGACGGGAGCAGATTTAAAAGAGTGGATATCGCCTAACTGAGTTTAGGCGGCTTCTTTGGCCGCCACTTCCCATAGCCGAATCAATCGGTCTTGGCCACCCGCTGCCAAACGGGTTCCATCAGGGCTGAAGGCCACGCAACTCACCGGTCGAGACGAACACTCGATTCGAACGTTCCCGATCCCCTTTGCCGCGTTCCATAGTCCGACTGTGCCATCACGGCTACCACTGGCAAAGAGCCAGTTGTTCGGGTGGAAGCTTAGCGATTCGATCGGTTTGGTATGCCCAAACATCATTTTGACCAGTTCTCCCTCCTCCAAACTAAAGACCCGGATGCTTAGGTCAACGCCAGCGGCAACCACAAATCGGTTATCGTTGCTAAAAGTGAGGGCAGTAACGGTGCTACGGATCTGGCGGAACGTGTGCAAGAGCGCGCCGGTATGCGCATGCCATAGCTTGACTGTGGCGTCGGCGCTTCCTGTCGCCAAGTACTTACCATCATGCGACCAGGCGACCGCTGTAACTGCGCCCGCGTGTTCCTGCTTGCGATATTGCACCACACCATCCAGCGTCCTGGTGACCGCAAATGTGCTGTGGAGCGATCCAGCGGCAATGCTGGAGCCATCGGAACTAATCGCGATTGCACCAACCCACTCTTCATTATTGGAGCGGAAGGTCTGAATTCTTTCCCCTTCTAGCCGACAGAAACTTACTTGACTCTCACCTGAACCTGCAGCGACGACCCGATCGAGGGAAAACGCACGGATCGCACTAATCACTCCTGCTTCAATCTTGGTTCGTCGAGCTGGGGTTGCATTCGACTCATCCCACCAAAGGATTTCGTTGTCGAATGCACTGCTGATGAGTTGTCCGGTATCAGGCGAGAAACTCACTGCATACACCGGTGTTCGGTGCGCACTGAGCCTTTGGAGCAGTTTGACGACAATCGGTTTCTGAGGTACGACGTGGCCTCGAGGATTCTCCTCGAAGAGATCACCACCCGCAAGCATCGCATCGTACTCGTTTCGCTTTTCGCGATCGATGAGGGTTTCAAAAGCCTCATTGATACGTGCCATGTTTTCGTGAGCACGGGGATCCGCACTCACATCGGGGTGATGTTTTCGCGCAAGTCTTCTGTAGGCTTTGCGGAGCGTCTCCGGTTCAGCGGTCGGTCCGACGCCAAGGACCTCGTAGAAGGAAGTAAGAGTCTTCAATTCCTATTCGAGACTAAGATTGTGGCTTAGACAAGATAAGAGAAGCCTAAAAACAGCGCGATCATTCGCTATTTGGGCCTGAAGACGGAAAGATTGAAGGAAACTTAAGCTTTCCCTTCGATCATCCGCTTCAACTCGTCCGTCTTGGCCACCATCATTTCGTGATCACCACGGGTCTCAACGTTGAGACGGATTACAGGTTCAGTATTGCTGGCTCTCAAATTAAAGCGCCAGTCGGCGAACTCGATACTGAGCCCGTCAATCTTGTCGATCGTCCCGCCCATCGCGCCGTACTTGGCCTCGACATTCACGAGAATATCTTTAGCCTGTTCTACGCTTTCCAGATCAGTATTGACTTCACCGCTACAGGGGAATTGTGAAATCATCTCACCAACCAATTCTCCAAGCGATTTACCGGACTTGCTGACCAATCGTGCGACGAGCAAAAATGGGATCATGCCACTGTCGCAGTACCAATGCTGCTTGAAGTAGTGGTGTGCGCTCATTTCCCCACCGTAGGAGGCGTCTTCCTTCCTCATCTTCTCTTTGATGAAGGCGTGACCACTCTTACAGATCACGGCCCGGCCTCCAAGCTCTTTGACAATCTCCAAGGTGTTCCACATCAAACGGGGATCGTAAACGATTGTCTGATTGGGATCATCCAGGAGCAGAGCCTGGGCAAGCAAGCCAACAATGTAATAGCCTTCAATGAAGTTTCCATGCTCATCGAAGAAGAAACATCGGTCGTAATCTCCATCCCACGCGACACCAAAATCGTGATGACTCGCCTTCAGATCAGCGATCGTGCCTGCTCGCTGCTTCTCCAAAATCGGATTCGGGACGCCATTTGGAAAGTTGCCATCTGGCTCGAAAAGCCGCTTGGTAACTTTAAATGGAAGGTGAGGCAACAGGGCTTCCAGCGCAATTCCGCTAGCGCCATTCCCTGCATCGCAGAGAACGCTAAGGGGATTCAGTTCAGATGGGCTGACGATTCGTAGCAGGTGCTGAACGAAGTCCTC
>Ga0164296_1000496_pt1 | contig 46571 bp, 27 predicted proteins | sample GEODES057metaG_FD_113533 | JGI IMG/M metagenome (GOLD analysis project Ga0164296, IMG submission 113533) | Dystrophic lake water microbial communities from Trout Bog Lake, Wisconsin, USA - GEODES057 metaG | ecosystem: Environmental > Aquatic > Freshwater > Lake | place: USA: Trout Bog Lake...
TAATGAAGTTCTCTGTAGATTGTTTTTGTTTCTGTTCCATGTCATTTTTGGTTTAATTGTTAATGATGGAAACGCTCTACTAATTTAGACCTTTTTTAGTCCACTTTATGCTGACGATTTACAGTGGTTTTATGGCGACCATTGCATGAAATGAATCAAGCTGTATTTTGGTGGGGTGGTCGTCAGGGAATGAGTGGAACTGCAAAACTTTATCAAATCACTCATGATTATCTGACCAAAACAAAAAGACTGCATAATTTGATTTGGGTATGGGATGTACAGGACTTTCCTACTTTGAATAATGATCTTATTACTTATAATCCCGGTGAAAAATATTGGGATGTTATGGCTTTGGATTTTTATACTAAGGAGATGTATACCAAAGAAAAATATGATGCTGTTTGTAAAGTTGCAGGTTCAAAGCCAATGGTGATTGGTGAATGCGGAAAGATACCTTCACCAGAAATTCTGAGATTTCAAACAAAATGGTCTTTTTTCATGGCATGGTCAGATCTGATATTTAAACAAAACGATTTGCAATTGATTAAAGATGTTTACAACGATTCTGCTGTACTAACGCTTGATAAAATGCCTGGGTGGAAGTAAGACGTTATTGTAATATTGAATCTATTTGTTTGATCTCTTCTTCACTAAACTGAATATTATCCAAGCATTTGATTGAATCAATAACTTGTTCTGGTTTACTGGCACCAATTAAAACGGATGTGATTCTTTTATCTTTTAATATCCAGGCCAATGCCATATGCACTAATTTCTGTCCACGCGCTGCTGCTAATTCATTCAAGGCGCTAATTTTTTTAATTATAGCAGGAGTGATATTGCTTTCTTTTAAAAAGACACCACTAGTTGCTATTCTTGAATCTTCCGGAATGCCATGTAAATATTTATCAGTTAGTAATCCCTGAGCCAGAGGAGAAAAGGGAATACATCCAACTCCTTCATTTCCTAATACATCTAATAAAGTATCTTCCACCCATCTTTCAAACATGGAATATTTGGGTTGATGGATTAAGCAAGGCGTACCTAGTTGTCTTAAAATTTCAATTGCTTTTTTTGCTTCAGGTGCTTTATAATTTGATATGCCAACGTATAAAGCTTTTCCTTGTCTAACTATTAAATCCAAAGTACCCATTGTTTCTTCTATGGGTGTTTCAGGGTCGGGGCGATGATGGTAAAAAATATCAACATAATCCAATTTCATTCTTTTTAAACTTTGGTCTAAGCTGCTTACCAAATATTTTTTTGAACCCCAGTCGCCGTAAGGTCCATCCCACATAGTATATCCGGCTTTCGATGAAATGATCATCTCATCTCGGTAACTTGAAAAATCAGTATGTAATATTTTTCCGAAATTCTCTTCTGCAGATCCGGGAGGAGGTCCATAATTATTGGCCAAATCAAAATGTGTGATACCTGCATCGAACGCAGTTTTTATAATTTTTCTGCAGTTATCATAATCATTTACAAAACCGAAATTATGCCAAAGACCTAATGATAATGCGGATAGCTTAACACCACTTTTTCCGCAACGGCGATAAAGCATTTCGTTATATCGATTTGATGATGCCTGATAGCTCATGTTAGTTTATTAAAGAACGTTGTTGGAATTTTAAAGATAAATATTGTTCTAATTATACAATCGGTAGTCAATTCTAAATTGAAGTTAGATTATTTAACAAATACCATTTCGGGCTTGCTTTCTTGTGTATAGCATAAAGAAGCTGCCCCCATTATCGCTGCATCTTCTCCTAATTTAGATAAATGAATATCTACGGCATAACCATATTCTTTTAGTGTAGTATTAAACGAAGGTTGAAAAAGTTCCAGTGATTTTCCGATATTACCTCCAAGTATAATAATATCAGGATTGATAGAAGGGAAGACTGAAGCAATAAATCCTGCAAAATTTTTACCGAATTCAGTAAAAATGGAATTGCTAATTTCTTTTTCGTATAGATCTTCACCTGATGCATTCACTGCTAATTGTTTTACAGATGATATAAATCTTCCTGTTAAAGTCTGGTATCTTTTTAAGAACCATTTTGTAGAAAGGTAATCTTCAGCAATACCTACTCTGAAAGGAGTGTTCCACAATTCAGCATCCACTACAGTATTATTCAGCATCTTAGCCGAGCCTAATCCTGTGCCAAGTGCAATTCCAAAAGGTCTCTTATAATCACTGTCAGAATTTATAAATAATTCGCCTTTTAAAAAACATGCGGCATCATTCATAAAGAAAATATTTTCACCTTCAATATGTAAACTCTCAGATAATGCTGTTCTGACATTAAGGTTATAAAAGTCTTCGTACTTATTTTGATCTTTAATGAAGCAAATACCTTTCTCATAATCAAAAGGGCCCGGAAAAGCTAATCCGATTTTTAAAATTGAAATGGAACAATCACTTGCTACTTGTTTGATGGCTTTTGTCCATAAAGGAATTATCTCATCCCTTTTTTTATTACTGTCAAAATCTAATCTGATCGTATGCTTACTAAGTATTTGCTTTTTCAGAAGGTCTGCTGGTGCAATTGTTATATGGGAGCCGCCAACATCAATACCTAATACAATTTGGTTAATCATAAGAAGTTAATTATACATTTTGAATACAAAGCTAAAAGCATTTAGGCATATTTGAAAATTATTTATGAATAAATTCATGAAATTATTCTAAAAGCTTTTAGATTTGATTTAAATTTGATTGGTCGTGTGAATTTTTTCGTTGAATAGATTCAGACTATAAGTCATTCAGGAAATGAGTCATTAAATACAGAGCCAATTAGATAATAAAATTTGTACAGAGTTTTTTAGACAAAAAATTAGAAGACTATCTAATAATAAAACAATGTTTCAAGTATTAATTACACAAACTTTTATAAAGAGAATTGGACATTTTTTTTTATACACGATAATAGTAGGATTTCTTTTTCCTTCGATTATAAAAGCACAACTTATCATTCCTGGTGTTTTTGGTAACAATGCTGTTTTTCAACAAAAAATAAAAATCCCTGTTTGGGGCAATGCAACTCCCGGGGCTATAGTAACAGTTTCTTTTTCAAAATATACAAAGCAAATAATTGCTGATGAAAAAGGCAAATGGATGGTTTATTTACCAGCCATGAAAGCAAACGGAAAAATATACCAATTAACCATAAAAAGCGGAAACGAAACAATAACTTTTGAAAACATTGTGTTAGGTGAAGTTTGGCTTGCATCAGGTCAATCTAATATGGCTTATACAGTGAACAGCGATCTTCTCAATAAAGAAGAAGAAATCAAAAATGCCAATTATCCCAACATACGATTCAGGAATATTGATAATACAACTTCCATCGTTCCATTGGATGTTCTTAAACAACAAGATTGGAAGATTTGTTCACCTCAAAATGTAGGAAGCTTTTCTGCAGTAGCCTATTTCTTTGCACGTGCCTTGCATCTTGATAAGCATATACCTGTGGGAATTATTAATGCTTCGAGAGGATCAACGAGTATTGAATCATGGATGAGTAAAGATAAATTGATGACTCATCCTGACTTTGCGAAAGACCTTTCTACCAGGGATGAAGATTCAGCTCACTGGAGTAAAACTGTGAATAATGCATACAAAGCAAACGCTTACAGAGAATTTATTGCCAATACATCATTTATAGGGTTAAAGTTAGGTGTGAACCAGTTAAATTATGATGATTCAAACTGGAAGAAAACTGCCTATCCTCTTAGTGCAGAAAGAATGGGTTATGCAAATTATTGGGGTATGTTATGGGTTCGAAAAACATTTGATATTCCTTCCGCACAGTTCAATTCTAATTGGAGTTTATTTCTCCCTATAAAAGATCAGAGTGATATTGTATATCTAAACGGAAATGAATTAACACGAGATGTTACTAAGCTAAAAAATAAGACCGCTATTATTCCGTCAGGCTTTCTGAAAAGCGGCAAAAATGTTATTGCTGTTAGAATGTATGTCAATTGGGGTATTGCTGATATCGGTGATCGTTTGACAAATTGCTTTCTTAGATCAGAAAAGGGTGATCAAATTGACTTGACAGGACTTTGGGCACATAATAATAAAATCGAACCTGAAGTTGGGGATTGGCAAAGTTTTTATAATACCAGTACAGTGAATTATAATGCTATGATCCATCCTATGATACCTTATGCAATCAGAGGATTTTTGTGGTACCAAGGAGAAAATAATTCTCGAAAGCCGAAACAATATTCCGAACTGCAACCTATGTTAATTGAAGATTGGCGTTCTCGTTGGCAGGAAGGAAATATTCCATTCTTATATGTTCAACTTCCTAATTTTAAAACCAGACTTGCAATACCCACAGATGACGACTATTTGAGTTTATTCAGGTATGCGCAAAAAACTACCTTGACACGTTCTCCAAATACCGGTATGGCATGTACCATTGACATTGGCGATGAATTCAATGTTCATCCAGGTAATAAACAGGAAGTAGGTAAAAGGCTTTATTTGATAGCTCAGGAAAAAGTGTATCATCAAAAAGTAGTTAGTACAGGACCTGTTTTTAAATCTGCCTCTATTGAGGGAAATAAAATTCGAATATCATTCCTGAATGTAAAGAACGGATTGACATCAAATACTGATTCCTTAAATAAATGTTTTGCTGTTGCAGATGAATCGGGAAAATGGTTTTGGGCAGATGCAATGATTGCAGGAAAAGATATTCTCATCACTTGTAAAGAAGTACAACATCCGGTGAAACTGCAGTATGCCTGGCAAAATAATCCAATGGCTCCATTATATAATAGGGAAGGGCTTCCCATGCTTCCGTTCAATGAAAAATTAAATCCATAAAAGTTGATGTGATACTCAACACTTAAAATAAGATGAAATGAAAAATGTAAAAATCAGTTGGTTGTTCTTTTCTCTGTTATTCTCCATTGCGGTAGTAGCTCAAAAGAATAAAAGTTTTCAGTTGCAATCTCCAGATGGTAATATTAGCATAAAAGTGGAATCAGGTGACAAGCTTCAATGGTCTGTCAGTTATCAATCACAATCCATTATCTCTCCTTCAGCAATTTCTTTGCAATTACAAAACGGAGAAGTATTGGGCGAAAAAGCAATGATAATTTCCGTAAAAACCGAAAATATAAATTCAACTATCAAGGCAATCAATTACAAGAAAGCAATTATTTCAGATGTTTATAATCAGCTTTCATTGATTTGCAAAGGTGATTATGCAATCATCTTCCGTGCTTATAACGATGGTGTTGCCTATCGTTTTGTTACTAAAAAGAAAGATCAGCTTTTTGTACAAAATGAAGATGCAAATTTCAATTTCGATAAAGATTATAAATGTTATGTTCCTTATGTAAATGGGTTACGTGGTCCGGAAAAATTTATCCAATCATTTGAGGCATTGTATGACGAAGTAAATATTTCTCAATTTGCAAAAGACACATTAGCTTTTTTGCCGGTTTTAATAGATTATGGGAATAATATAAAAGCTGTATTACTGGAAGCTGATTTGGAAGAATATCCCGGAATGTATCTAAAACAAAATAATAATAGCGGAACCTCTTTAAAAGGGGTTTATGCTCCATATCCTTTAGAAGAAATGCAAGGGGGTTATCGGAAATTAAACACAATGGTTACTAAAAGAGCCGACTATATAGCTAAAGTAAATGGCAATAATAATTTTCCATGGCGAGCTATTGTGATCAGTAATAATGACATCACTTTGCTCAATAATGATATGATTCAAAAATTAGCATCACCATCTCGTATAGCTGATGTATCATGGATCAAGCCTGGTAAAGTGGCATGGGATTGGTGGAACGATTGGAACATTAGTCATGTTGATTTTAAAGCAGGTATCAACACAGAAACGTATAAATACTATATCGACTTTGCATCAGCAAATAAGCTGGAATATATTGTTATGGATGAAGGATGGAGCAATAGTTTGGATCTGATGGACCTTTCTTCTAAAATTAATTTGCAAGAGATCATTGATTATGGAAAACAAAAAAATGTAGACGTTGTTTTATGGGCAACCTGGTATGCAGTAAAAGAAAAAATGAAGGAAGCATTTTCGAAATATGCTGCCATGGGTGTGAAAGGGTTTAAAATCGATTTTATGGATAGGGATGATCAAAGAATGGTTACATCACTCTATGAAATTGCAAAAGTTGCAGCAGAATATAAATTAGTAGTGGATTATCATGGCATGTATAAACCAACCGGTCTGCAGAGAACCTATCCCAATGTATTAAATTTTGAGGGAGTAAAGGGTGCTGAAAATTTGAAGTGGTCAACTTACGATGATGTTCCGCATTATAATGTTACCATACCTTTTATAAGAATGGTTGCTGGTCCAATGGATTACACTCCCGGTGCAATGCGCAATGCAACTAAAAAAGGATTTGTTCCCAATAATTCCATGCCGATGAGTCAGGGTACACGTTGTCAGCAATTAGCCATGTATGTTGTGTTCGAAGCACCTATACAAATGCTTTCTGATAATCCAACTGTTTATATGAAGGAGCAGGAATGTACAGATTTCATTGCTAAAGTGCCTACCACATTTGATGAAACAGTTGCATTAGCAGGTAGGGTTGGAGAGTATGCCGCTATTGCCAGAAGGAAAGGGGATACTTGGTACCTTGGTGCAATGAGTAATTGGAAGCAAAAAGATATCGTACTTGATTTTTCTTTCTTAGGAGCAGGAATGTATGAAGCAGTAATTTTTAAAGATGGAATTAATGCAGACAAAGATGCTACTGATTATAAAAAAGAAATAATAAAAGTCTCGGCATCTGATAAACTGACTATTCATTTATCCAATGGTGGTGGATGGGCTGCCAGAATATATAAATTGAAATAGGTAAAAGTCTTTTGTAAAATCAACGAATTGTAACTATAGATAAATGAAATTTTTTATGATATTTAAAAAGATAGTTTGTGTTTTATTTTTAATGAAAGTTGTTTCTGTTGATGCTCAATTAAGACCGTTTAGTCTGATCTCTGATAATATGGTTTTGCAGAGAAATGTCTCTGTTCCTTTGTGGGGCACATCTGTCAACAGTAAAACAGTAACGATAGAATTTAATGGTCAAAAAAAACAGGCAACTGTTGTGGATGGTAGATGGATGGTGAAATTAGATGCCATGAAAGAAAGTGCTATTCCTTTAGAAATGCATATTAAAAATGAAAAAGAAGAAATAGTCATTCATAATATTTTAATAGGTGAAGTTTGGTTGGCTGGCGGACAAAGTAATATGTCTAGACAATTAGGTCTTCGTCCGCCGCAGAAACCATTGACTAATTGGCAAACAGAAGCTGCTCAGGCAAATTATCCTTTGATCAGAGAGTTTTCTGTTGCGCATAATTCAAATCGATTAGTTCCTGTAACCAGTATCAAATCAAAATGGGAAGTATGTGATTCACAAACTGTAAAGTCATTTTCTGCAGTTGGATATTATTTTGCTAAAAATATTTTTTTGCAATTGCATATTCCTGTTGGCATTATTCACTCTTCCTGGGGAGGATCAGCCATTCAGCAATGGATAAGTAAAGAAACCTTGGCATCAAATCCTGATTTTAAATTTATTGTTGATGATTATGAAAAGGCAATTGTGAAGTATCCTTCTGATTCCGCTTTTTTCGCCAATCATAAAGATTCTTTATTAAAAAAATGGGTGGGCGATTCTGCTTTAGCTGTACAATTAAAGAAACCTATTCCCAATAAACCTTCCGCTCCTTCAAACCCACCATTGTCCGGAAATTGCGGCGGATTTTATACAACTATGATCGAGCCCTTGATCCCTTATGCAATGAAAGGTGTTATATGGTATCAGGGAGAAGCTAATGTATCAAATCCATCATTATACAGAAAATTATTTCCTGCTTTGATTGAGGAGTGGAGAGCAAAATGGTCATTGGGTGATTTCCCTTTTTTGTTTGTGCAGATCGCTCCTTTTAAAACCAATACTGCCGAATTGAGAGAAGCTCAATTACTGACCTGGCAAAAAGTTCCCAATACTGCGATGGTGGTTACCATTGATTGCGGCGACACAGCAAATATACATCCGCCCTATAAGAATGTTGTTGGCGAAAGACTTTCCTTAGCAGCAATTGCGACTGTGTATCACAAAAGGAAATTGGAATATTCCGGTCCTGTATATCATTCTTATAAAATTGAAAATGATCAAATAAAACTTTCATTTACGCATATTGGAAAAGGATTATTAGCGAAAGGAGAAGAATTAAATGGATTTACAATAACGGAAAACGGGAAAGATTTTATAAAAGCAAAAGCTGTAATAAAAAAGAAAAATGTAATTGTGTCTGCTGAAGGGATCAATAAACCAATCGCTGTGAGATATGCATTTTTCAACAATGCGGATGGTAATTTATTTAATAAAGAAGGATTGCCTGCGACACCTTTTAGAACGGATGTTCCATTAAATTAAAAATTGTACAACGAATTTATTACGATTTACGATTTTGATTACTCTATTGAGTTAAAATTTTACACTTTTTGTGGGAGAAGTATAAAGAGGAAAAGTACTGATAAAGAGATAATTTATTTTACGTAGATAATTTGCAATGCTTTAAGCGTCTAGTGAAAATTGAATGTCTAATAAAAATTAGAAAATTATTAATTTATTTGAAATGTTAAATGAAAAACTATAGAACTCTTTTTTTCTGTTTTATTGCATTTCAAAGCCAGTATTGTTTTGCAACAAAGGATAAACATTATACCGATCAATATAATGTAATTTGGAACTCACAAAGCAAGCAAGCAAGCGAATCAATGCCTTGTGGGGGTGGCGATGTAGGACTTAATGTGTGGGTTGAAAACAATGAACTGCTTTTCTATATTGGAAAAGATGGCACATTTGACGAAAACAATACCCAACTCAAATTGGGTAGAGTGCGACTTCAGTTTAGTCCAAATCCTTTTGCAGGGAATGGTAAATTTAAACAGGAACTAAAACTCAAAGAAGGATATGTAGAAGTATCCGGGCTTTCGCAGGAGAATATTCAGGTTCATATTAAAATATGGGTGGAAGTGAACCGACCGGTGATTCATGTTGAAATTAACTCAAAACAAGAAATTTCGGTTAATGCCATTTACGAAAATTGGCGTAATGCACCATTGCTAACAACCGATAGGAGACGTTGCTTTGGACTTGGCTCCAGTCCAACTGATAAAAGAAATTACAAAGGTGATATTTATACCTGGCCTGACTCAGTTTCGTTTGAAAACAATGGTGTAGAATTTTACCATCGCAATCAAAATGACAGACTTACATTCGACAAAGAATTGGATTTAGAAGGTTTATCGGCTTATAAACATACTTTTTTTAATCCTTTGAAAAACTTGACTTTCGGTGGAATTATGCAAGGCGATAATTTTAAAGCTGATAATAATACCGAAGGGAAATACTATAAAACAGATTATAAAGGTTGGAAACTAACTTCGATTAAGAAAAGTAAATCTCAGAATTTGAGTATTTATTTACAATCCAGCCAATCGGAAAAGTTAGCAGATTGGAAGAATTCGTTGCAAAATTTAGTTCAACAAAAGAACCCATCCAACGAAGTTGCCTGGACTGATAACGAAAAATGGTGGAGTAGTTTTTGGGACAAATCATACATTATTCTGAATCCTGAAAATGCAGATAAGAAAGATTCAGTTTGGATGATAGGTCAACGTTATCAGTTGTTTCGGTATATGCTCGGTTGCAATGCCAAAGGCAAATATCCGACAAAATTTAATGGAAGCTTTTTCACTGTCGATCCGTATTATTACGAAACACCTCAACCAACACCCGACAGCAGGGTTTGGGGAAGTGGTTCATTTACTTCTCAAAATCAACGATTGGTGTATTGGCCAATGCTTAAGTCGGGCGATTTTGACATGATGAACCCGCAATTTGATTTTTTTCAAAACTCGATTGTAGCTGCACAAACCTGGGCGAGACATTACTGGAGTCATGAAGGTGCATATTACTGTGAACAGTTGAATAATTTTGGAACCCCTGTCGGCACTGCCTATAATTGGAATCGTGCTACTTACACACAAGCTGAAGTATATAAAAAGCTTCAGGAACCGGGATTAATTGATAACCGATTTATTGCCTTTCATTATACCGGTCAGGTTGAATTTGCTTTTATGATTTTGGAATACAACCGTTTTACAGGAAATGATATTTCAAAATGGATGCCTTTTGTAAAAGAATCGCTGAAATTTATCTACGAGCATTATAAATATCTGTCCCAAAAAAATGGTCGCGAAATGTATGATTATCAAGGCAAGTTGAATTTTTATCCTTCTCAGGCAATTGAAACTTTCCTATTAGCTGAAAATCCAACCGATTTAATTGCCGGACTAAAAGCTACATTACCTCTTTTAATTAAACTGCCTGCTCCTTATTTAAACAGTGGAGAAAGAAAATATTTTTCAACTTTTCTTTCCGAAGTGCCTGAAATTTCTATTGAAAACACACGGAAAAACAAGGAAGGAAATCCTGTTGAAACTATTTCACCTGCAAAAAGTTGGAAGAGCATTTCTAATATGGAAGCTCCTCAGTTGTATCCGCTTTTTCCATATGGAATTTATGGCATTGGAAAACCCGGTCTTGAAATTGCACGAAATACCTGGCGTTTTAGTGATTATGTTCCGAATAGATATGAAACAATCTGTTGGTTTCAATATGGAATTTTTGCTGCACGATTGGGAATGATCCCAGAAGCGGAACATTTTTTGAAAGCTAAATTCTTCCAAAAGAATATGCGCTTTCCGGCATTTTGGTACATGGATAATGCTTTTGATCAGGATCCTGATATAGACCATGGTGGCTCTGCGATGATTCAACTTCAAGAAATGCTCTTACAAACGCTCGGAAATGAAATCAGACCTTTTCCTGCATGGCCAAAAAAATGGAATGTAGAATTTAAACTTCATGCGCCAGGAAATACGATTGTGAGAGGAAAATGGGAAAACGGAAAGATGACTTCGATAGACGTATTACCTGTTGAACGTCAAAACTCAATAGTAAAATAATAATTATAAATAATTATGAAACCCACTAGAAATCTTCTGTCTATTTTTTTGTTGTTTCTTACTCTTGTTTTACAAGGACAAGAGGAGGTAAAACCGCTTCCCGAATTGCAACGTGATTTAATAAATCTCCGTTTTGGAATGTTCATTCATTTTAGTCCAACTTCTTATCTGGATTTACCTGATCAACTATGGCCCGATCATGCACCGCCACATCAAGGAAAAGATGATATTCTAGGAACCGCCGATGATATTAGTCCTACGCTGTTTAATCCAACAAAATTAGACTGTGGACAATGGGCAGACGCTGCTAAGAGTGCAGGAATGAAATTTGCGGTATTAACAACCAAGCATCATGATGGCTTTTGTCTTTGGCCAAGCAAATATTCTAATTATACCGTTACACAAGGATGTAAACGTGATGTTGTTCGTGAGTTTGTAGATGCATTTCGTAAACGCGGTCTCAAAGTAGGGCTATACTATTCCATTCGTGACCGAACCGCCGGTATTGCCGATAAACAGCACGGTGGCGTGACTCCTGAGAAAATACAACTAATAAAAAACCAGTTAACAGAACTGCTCACTCAATATGGACCCATACTTTACATAGTTTTCGATGGCTGGAATAATACATGGCACGAAAGCCCGTCATTTGAAGATGTACCTTATGCTGAGATATATTATCTGATTAAATCGCTTCAACCTAATTGTTTGGTTTTAAACCATACTACCAATCCAAAATTTGCTGATGTGCTTCACATTGAACTTCGTGCCGGAGTAAAATTATCTGAAAATGATAAGTTTCCTGCAGTTGGAGGTAACACTATTCAGGATACTTGGTTTTGGAGAAAAGAGTATCCAACAGGAAATCTAAAGTCAGTAGATTGGATAGTAAATCAACAAATAATCCCATTCAATAAACGTGATGTTGTTTTTCAACTTAACTGTGCACCTAATCGCGATGGATTAATGGATGATAATGTGGTGAGCAGACTTGCCGAGGTTGGAAAAGCATGGACTCCACCAGCAAAGATGGATTCTATTCCTAAATCATGGTTCAATTGGTCATTGCCTGAACTTCCTCAAGCTAAATCAATAGTACTTAAACAAACCAATGAGGACGGTATTTATAAAAAGGGAGATAATATTAAAATAACCTACTACTCAAAAGACACAAAAACCGATTCAATATTTGTAAAAATCAAAAAAAAATTTTCAAAAACTGAGATAAAAAAATTCAAGTATAATGGTGATTCACTTGTTATTTTCAACGAAATACCTACAGAGTCGGTTGCATATATTTTTGAGACAAATACAAGAACTGAGACCGCAAGTATTGGCTTGATTGTGGAACCGACAAGCTTTAAACCTGGAACTAAACGTCCTAAAGACTTTGAAAGCTTCTGGAAAAAAGAGAAAAAGACTTTGAAAGCCTTACCAATGACCGTAAAGTCTGTGCCAGTTAATATTAAAGAAACAGAATTTACATGTTCGGATATAGAGCTAAACTGTACAGGACCTATGCCGGCACGTGGGTATTTTGCAAAACCAGTTTCAGCCAAACCAAAATCGCTGCCAATAGTAATTTATTTTCATTGGGCAGGAGTGAATCAATCTTTTCCCGCCAATGCAATGCGTTACGCCAAAATGGGAAAAGGTGCGCTTGGTTTTGATTTGAATGCGCATGGAATGTTGGACGGACAGCCGAATGAGTATTATGATCAATTAGCAAATGGTAAATTGAAAGATTATCCTTATATAGGTATTGAAAATCGTGATAGCTGCTATTTCAAAGGAATGTATCTGCGATTATTACGCACCATTGATTTTTTAACGAAACAACCTGAATGGGATGGGAAGCGCATTGTAGTCATTGGCGAAAGTCAGGGCGGAGGTCAATCGTTGGCAGCTGCCGGATTAGACAAGCGCGTAACTTTAGCCATTGTCACTGCTCCTGCCATGTGTAATTGGGGTGGAACATTGGTTGGCAGTAAAGGCAGTTGGCCTTACCCATTTGAATCAAAATTTGATAGAAAAAAAATGTTAGAGACTTTGCCCTATTATGATGTGGCTCATGTTTTAAAGGGTTCAAATGCAACCATTGTTGCCGAATTAGGTTTAATTGATCAATCATGTCCCTCATCAAACGTGTATGCTGCACTTAATCAGGCAAAGGGAAAGAAAATTATATTGACCGTTCCTTACCGGGGTCATCACATGGACCAACCAGCATATAAAGAAATATGGGATAATACCGTAAACAAAACTAAAGATGAATTCTTGAAGGATTATTTGAAATAACGTAATATAAATTATTATGTGATATAACAAAAAAAGTGACTGTACATAAAAACAATCTGCTTTGCTTAATGGGAAACCTTATAATACGTGGTTCATCTATCGCCAAACAATTTTAAATGGAGGAAACCTTGAATTGGCATTATAGCATACACTAGATGAACATCGGGGAATAGAATAAGTGACTTCATCTGATTAATTTATTATCTATTCTACGAATGAAAGTGAAAGCGAAGAAGAAATTGTATCAGACTGAGGAATTACTTTCTTTTATTCAAGTACAATTTTTTTATTAACGCCATGTAATTTGCAATTCAGTTGAAGTATTTGGCTCTTCAAGATGTACATGGAAATTATATTGAGTAGATAAATTTCGAACACTATATTTAAAGGAAACATTAAAACTTGAAAGCTGCGTGTTTTGTTGGGGAATAAATTGATTGGTAGAATCAGGAAAAGTGCAAGCAAATGTTATTCCTGAATTTGGCTTACATGAATCAACATAAACAATAACATTTCTTGATGTTGAAGTTCCACCCGTTATAGAATCTGCCACTGTGATGTCTTTTCCAACAACACTATCAATAATAACAAAAGAGTCGCGATATAATATAGCATTTTGAGTGGACTGCACTGGCTGCTGTAAAATTGGATTACAAGCAATCATTCCAACAATTAAAATTGCAAATATTTTTTTCATTTTATAGATACGGGTTTGATTGATGAAGTCATTATTTTTTATTTTAATTATCGGGCATGCAATTTTATTATACAAATTTCAAAAAAGTAAAGTTTTTAAAAGCGATATAATTGTCAACAAAATAATAAAAGAAGTTGAAAAAACCTGTTAAAACTAAATTGATTTAGTATAAATACTAAATATTTAACTGGGTTTAAAAATTATTCATCTTTTTGTACTACTCGCGTTAGTATTTATTGTCATTAATAGTGCAGACTTGTTTCATTTAAAAGATTCTTTTTAAATGAAACTAATTATGTGGGTGAAGTAATTAATTAAAATAAAAATTGTGGAAGATAATACGATCATATTATTAATGGAAAAGGGGAAACGTGGTTTTGATCTAAGGAAGGTTTTTGTTTTTATACTTTGTTTAATATCTCTTATTTCAATAGAGGCACAAAAGAATTCAATAACCACGAATGCTAATTTATTTATTGAAAAGCCCGTTGATTTGGTGAATCCTCTTATCGGTTCTGATCGCTGCCGAAACTTCTTTATGACAGCAGCTGCTCGTCCGTTCGGTATGGTGAAATTGGCACCCGATACCGAAATTTCAGGGTATTATCATACCGGATATCAAAATGCACAGACGAATATTTTCGGGTTCAGTCATATTCACGAATTCCAAATGGGTGGCATGGTTGTAATGCCAGTATCTGGACAGATAAATCCCACTCCTGGACCTGAGAGATGGAAATCATCTTTTGATCCGGCAAATCAAATAGTAACCCCCGGTTACCAAAAATTACATTTAGATCGTTATGATATTGATGTGGAACTTACCGCAACAAAAAGAGTAGGATTTCATCGTTATACTTTTAAAAAGGAAGATAATGCTTCAGTAATAATACCTCTTAGCGGTGCTTGGAATGAAGGAAGGATGTTTAATTGTGATGTTAAAAGAATTGGAATGAATACCATTGAAGGAAGTTTTCTTATGGCTGATTCACGGCTTTCGAGAGATTCATGGTTAGTAATTCCCACACAAGTATTTTTTATAATAACAACCGATAGGCCATTACAATCATTAGATGGTTGGCGCACTCAGGAAATTCAGCGAAACATCAATGGAATTAGAGGCGAAAACAGTGGACTGGTTTTAAATTTTGGTAAAGTTGAGAGAGGTGCAAAATTGCAAATGAAAGTTGCTATTTCTTATTGTTCGGTTAAGCAAGCATATCTCAATTTAAATACAGAATTACCCAATTGGGATTTTGAAGCGGTTCGTAAATCGGCTATCGATGAATGGAATAATCAATTAAGCAGAATCGAGGTAGAAGGAACGCATGAACGAAAAGTAAAATTTTATACAGATTTATGGCATTCTTTGCTGGGAAGAGGAATCTTTAATGATGTAAACGGGCTTTACCCACTTTATCCGAAGGATCAAAATAGTGTTGCAAATGATGGACAGAATACTATTCCCATGGAAATAAAGTCAGTTCCATTAAATGATAAAGGTCAACCACTTTTTGATATGCATGTTTCGGATTCTTTTTGGTGGACACAACAAAACCTAAATAGTCTTTGGGGTCTTGCATACCCGGATGTGTTAGGCGATTTTTGTAATTCTTGGCTTGAGTTTTACAATCAAACAGGAGTCATGCCTTTAGGAGCAACAGCTGGGCGAGTAGATATTATTATGACGGGACAACAGGCTGCACCGCTATTGGGTAGAGCTATTCAGATGAATTTGCCAGGTATAAATCAAGAAAAAGCTTATGAAGCATTAAATGCAACTTCAAGAACTGGATATACAAGTCAGATGGGTGATTTGGATTTATATAATCGTTATGGAGGATGGATGCCTGCTGATTTAGAAACACATAAGATTTCTGTAACACGAACCGTTGAGGCAAACTGGTGTGATTGGGTAATTGGCGAGATAGCTCAAAAATTAGGGCACAAAGCTGATGCTGATTTTTATAAAAAGAGATCAATTGGTTGGAAGAATTTGTATAATCCTGAAAGTGGTTGGCTTCAACCCCGTAATTCAGATAGTACTTGGGTGAAAGGTTTTACGCCTTTGGGTTATGGCAGTATTGGCTGCTTAGAAAGTTTTTCAGCAGTGTTAACTTGGTTTCCTGCTCAATACGACATTGAAGGTACAATGCAGATGATGGGTGGTCGCGAAAAAACGATTCAACGGCTCAATGAACAATTTATTTTAGCATCCAAAGAGGATTTTCGTTATGGCTGGTTGCAATACAATAACGATGTTGGTTTCTTCATTGCGCATTTATTTAATACTCTTGGCGATCCCGCAAAAAGTCAATATTGGTCAAGAGAGGTATATAAAGCAAATTATAGCGGCACTTCTACTTCTAATGCGGCTTATGCTACTAATGATGAAGACCAAGGACAAATGGGTTCGCTGGGTGCACTAATGGCAATGGGCCTATTCCAAATGAAAGGTGGATGCGAAATGAACCCAGGTTACGAACTTACCGCACCCATGTTTAGTCGTATCGTTGTTCATTTACAACCTGGTTGTTACAAAGCAAAAGACCTTATTATCACCGCAGGGACAGAACCGGAAAAAAACTGTTACATCGAATCAGTAACCTTGAATGGCAAAACGCTCAAAGGCTTGTCAGTTTCACAAGATGAAATCAGCGCAGGAGCGCATTTAGACTTTAAGCTTTCTTCAAAACAAAACACAAATCATGAAAAGTAATTACATCTTTTTATCAATGCTTAAAAATGTATTAGGATCTTATTATTTTAAAATAGGCACTCTTATTATTCTTTATTTAGTTTCTATTATTCCATTACAAGCTCAGAAAAATTTAGGAAAAACTAATAAAGAGATGTTAAATGAAGCACCTGTTGATTTAGTAAATCCACTTATAGGTTCTGATAGATGCCGTAATTTTTTTATGACTGCAGCCGCTCGTCCTTTCGGTATGGTGAAATTGGCACCCGATACTGAAATTTCAGGATATTATCATACCGGTTATCAAAATGCACAAACAAATATTTTTGGTTTCAGCCATATTCACGAATTCCAAATGGGAGGGCTTGCTGTAATGCCGGTATCAGGTCAAATAATTCCAACACCTGGCCCTGAGCGATGGAAATCATCGTTTGATCCGTCTAATCAAACCGTAACACCAGGCTATCAAAAACTCCATTTAGACCGTTATGATATTGATGTTGAACTTACAGCAACCAAACGTGTTGGCTTGCATCGATATACTTTTCGCCGTGAAGATGATGCAGCCATATTAATTCCTTTTACGGGAATATGGAATGAAGGCCGCATGTTTAACTGCGATGTGAAACGTATTGGAATGGATACTATTGAAGGAAGTATGATGATTGCTGATGCACGCCTCTCAACTGATTCCAAATTAGTTGTTCCTACAGAAGTATTTTTTGTTATAACAACAGACCGTCCTTTCAAGTCACTGGATGGCTGGCGAACACAAGAAATGCAAAGAAATCTTACAGGTATCAAAGGAGAGAATAGTGGTCTTATGTTGAACTTTGGCAAAGTTGCAGGAGGTACAATAGTCCAAATGAAAGTTGCTATTTCTTATTGTTCAGTTAAACAAGCCTTACTTAACTTAAATACGGAATCACCGAATTGGGATTTTGAAGCAGTACGCAAATCTGCCCGAGAAGAATGGAATACACTTTTGAGTAGAATTGAAGTAGATGGAGTGCATGAAAGAAAAGTAAAATTTTATACAGATCTATGGCATTCGCTACTGGGAAGAGGAGTATTTAGTGATGTGAATGGTCTATATCCTGTTTATCGAAAAGGTAAATTCAGCATTATTAATAATGATATCAACGGACTATTCCCCATTTATGACAAAGAGGCATATACCGAAATTAAATCAGTGCCTTTAAACGATAAAGGTCAGCCAGTTTTTGAAATGCATGTTTCTGACGCTTTCTGGTGGTCACAACAAAATTTGAATAGTATTTGGGGGCTGGTGTATCCCGATGTATTAAGAGACTTTTGTAATTCGTGGTTACGCTTTTACGACGATACCGGAATTTTACCATTAGGTGCAAGTGTTGGACGTATTGACTTTATCATGTCAGGGCAACAGGCAGTGCCTTTATTTGGACGAGCCATTCAGATGAATCTTCCCGGAGTAAATGCAGAGCATGCTTATGAAGCTATGAACAACACTATGCGAAGTGGGACAAACCGTTGGATGGGCGATGTGGATATATATACCCGTTATGGAGGATGGATGCCTGCTGATTTAGGCGAAAAGAAATGGTCAGTAACACGCACAGTTGAGAATGGTTTGTGTGATTGGATGCTTAGTCAGGTTGCGGAAAAATTAGGACATAAAGCAGAAGCTGATTATTACAATCGTCTAATCTATGGGTGGAAAAAATTATACAATCCCGAATCAGGCTGGCTTCAACCCCGCAATTCGGATAGCACATGGTATAAAACATTTACCCCATTGGTCTATAACAGTGATGGTTTTCTGGAAAGCTATTCTGCAGTGTTGACCTGGTTCCCTGCTCAATATGATCTGGATGGAACTATCCAAATAATGGGAGGGCGGGAAAAAACCATTCAACGTTTGAATCAACAATTCGAGCTCGCATCTAAACAGAAATTTCGCAATGGTTGGTTGCAATATGAAAACAACACAGGCTTCTTCCATGCGCATTTATTCAATTTGTTAGGTGACCCGGTAAAGAGCCAACATTGGGTAAGAGAAGTGTATAATGCCAATTATAGCGCTATAACTACATCTTCTTCAGCTTATGCTAATAACGATGAAGATCAGGGACAAATGGGATCGCTTGGTGCTCTTCTATCAATGGGTTTATTCCAAATGAAAGGTGGTTGCGAAATCAATCCAAGTTACGAACTTACTGCACCCATGTTTAATCGTATTGTGATCCATTTACAGCCCGATTGTTACAAAGCAAAAGACTTTGTGATCACTGCCACACCAGAGCCAGAAAAAAATGAATTTATCGAATCGGTTTTATTGAATGGAAAGGCCTTGCAAAATCTTTCAATAACGCAAGAAGAAATTAATAAAGGTGCAAATTTAAATTTTGTTCTTTCTTCCAAACCAAACTTGAAATGGGTAAAATAATTTGCAGAAAAAAATATAATTAATTATTCATGCAAAAATTTAAAATTGCATCTTTTATATTCATTGTATTTATAATGCAATTTAGTAAAGCTCATGCACAAAATGATTCCCACAAATCGCTTTTCCAATTGCAACAGGATTTTATGGACTTGCGTTTTGGCATGTTTATTTGCATTGGAAGTCCAACATTTCAAGATGAAGATTGGGCTGATCCGAATATGAGTCCCGCTATTTTTAATCCTTCAAAACTTGATTGCAATCAATGGGCGGAAGTGGCTATTTCTGCAGGAATGAAGTATGGTTGCCTTACAACAAAACATCATAGCGGCTTTTGTATCTGGGACACCAAAACCACTGACTACAATGTGATGAACAGTTCCTATAAACATGATATTGTAAAGGAATATGCTGATGCATTCCGTTCACACGGCTTAAAGGTTTGCTTGTATTATTCGGTGCTCGATATTCATCATAATTTGCGACCCGGATGGATCGAACCTAAAAAACATACCCAATTCGTAAAAGATCAATTAACCGAATTGCTGACTAAATATGGCGAAATTTCAGAGTTGGTAATTGATGGTTGGGATGCATCTTGGTCACGAATTTCATATGAAGATGTTGATTTTGAAGAGATCTATATGCTTATTAAGAAATTGCAGCCCAATTGTTTGGTGTTGGAACATAACGCAGCCAAATACCCGGCGCAAGAAATGTTTTATACCGATGTAAAGCATTATGAACAGAATGCCGGTCAAAAAATATCGAAGGCTACTAATGATGTTCCGGCTCAGGCAGGAATACCCATTAATGCTACTTGGTTTTGGAAAACAAATTCCCCTACAGAACAGCTGAAAAATGTTGATTCAATTGTAATCAACAATCTTATTCCACTCAACGAAGCTCATTGTAATTTTATATTAAGCGTTGAACCGAACCGTGAGGGACTAATTGACAACAATGCTGTTCAGGCTTTAAAACTTATTGGAGAGAAGTGGAAAAACACAGGCAATGCGCCTAAATTACCGCGAGAGACAAGACCCATTATTTCACACAACTTAGCAAAATTTCAAAAATCAAATTCAAGTTGGTCTGATTTTTATTTAAGTGATTTTGGCAATGATGATGATTTCAAAGGAAGGGCATGGATTTCAAACATATCTGTCAAGCAACCATGGTATGAAGTGGACTTTGCTAAACAGCAAACTTTTAATATGATTGTTATTTCTGAATTATATGACGGGAAAAAATATAATGAAACACGTATAATCGACTACGACTTGCAGTATTTTGATGGTAATAAATGGTTAGATATTCCAATTGAGAAATCAAATAAGATTATTAAAATATGTCGGTTCCCAGTTGTTCAAGGCGAGAAGGTGAGAATATTGATTACCAAATTTCTCCCAAGACCAACTATTGCTGAATTTGGGGTATATAATGAAAGATAAATTACAATTAATGGAAACCAGCATTGATCCTATTGATATAGTAAGAAAAACATCACAACCCTTGTTGCCTGTTATTGCTGATTCAAAAGATGGAGGGTATTCTGTTTTTCCTTCTTATCATTCCAAATATATTATCTACAAAGGGTTTGATACGCTGGCGGAAGCTATCATGATTGAAAAATTTGTTGTGATTGATGGTTATGGCGGTGTGTTATGGGAAAATGTAAAAGAGCAATTAGATGCTCATTTTGTAAAAAAAAATAAAAAAGTATTTTGGTATAATATTAATTCCTGCTTAAAACCTGCCGAAGAAATTGAAGCAATCGTTAGATCCTCATTAAATGGTGATGACCCTGTTTTCGGAAAAAAATACGCGGGTGATCTTTCTGATTTTTTTGATACAATTAAATTATACCTGATTATACCTGAATACAGTGATGTAGCTATTCGCATTGTGTATGGAACAGGTGCTGCCTTATCTAAATTAAATGCAAAACTCATCTATATCGACCTCCCCAAAAATGAAATTCAATATAGAATGAGAGCAGGTAGTATAAGAAATATTGGCACTGGAGACGTGTTTACTGCTTCGCAAATGTATAAACGATTCTATTTTGTCGATTGGCCAATACTGAACAAACATAAAGAACAATTACTGCCAAAAATAGATATCATTGTTGATGAGCAACGTATCAATGAAATTACATGGATGAATGGGGCTGACTTTAGAGATACTTTGGTTGAAATGACAAATCATCCCTTTAGAGCAAGACCCTGGTTTGAAGCGGGAGTTTGGGGTGGAAATTGGATGAAAAAAAATATTACAGAACTAAATAAAAACGAAATTAATTATGCATGGTCGTTTGAATTGATAACACCTGAGAATGGTATTGTTATTCAAGGGAATTCTTATTTACTGGAAGTGTCTTTTGATTTCCTTTTATATGTGGATCCTGAAAAAATATTAGGCAAGGCAGCAAAAAGATTTGGCAAAGAGTTTCCCATTCGATTTGATTTTTTAGATACTTATGATGGTGGTAATCTTTCCATTCAATGTCACCCTCGTCCAGAATATATCAAAGAAAATTTTGGTGAAAATTTTACACAAGATGAAACTTATTATATTCTCGATTGTGAACCCAATGCAAAAGTATATCTCGGTTTTCAGGATGATATAAACAAAGATGAATTTAGAAATGCTTTATTCAATGCACAACAAAATAATATCGAATTGTCTGTTGATAAATATGTTCAAAAACATGATGCACACAAACACGATCTATTTCTAATTCCAAATGGAACCATTCATGCTTCAGGAAAAAATAATATGGTTTTAGAAATTAGTAGTACGCCTTATATTTTTACTTTTAAAATGTATGACTGGTTAAGATTAGACCTTAATGGTCAACCCAGGCCCATCAACATTGAACACGCTTTTAATAATTTGTATTTTGATAGAAAAGGAGATTCAGTTGCAAAGGAACTTATTTCACATCCTCAAATAATTGATAATTGGCAAGATGGAAGAAAATTAAAATTGCCTACACATCCTGTTCATTTTTATGAAGTAGATAGATATGAGTTTAAAGGATCTGTTCAGGTCAACACAAAAAATCAATGTCATATTTGTATGCTGGTAGAAGGTGAAAGTATTGAAGTGAGTTGCGACAATTTTGTACAAACATTTAAATATGCTGAGACATTTGTAATTCCTGCAGCAGTGAATAGTTATCAATTCAATTATAATGGAAATAATACAGCATTTGTGGTGATTGCATATGTAAAAGAGGAAGCTTGTAAGCTGCAATAACTTCTGAAAAAATTCTAAATAATTCAACATGTCAAAAGAAACATCCATATATACAGTATCATTCATAACAATGATTGCAGCATTAGGAGGATTTTTATTTGGGTTTGACATGGCTGTTGTTAGTGGAATTATCGAACCTTTAAAACAAGAGTTCGGATTGTCATCTTCTCAGGAAGGTTTATTTGTTTCTTCAGCTTTATTAGGATGTATTGCTGGGGTTGCTTTCTCAGGATATCTGAGTGATAAGATAGGAAGAAAGAAAGTATTATTTATAGCAGCTATTTTATTTTTATTAAGTGCAATCGGTTTTTCTTTTTCATCCACTTACTCATTATTAATTTCTTTTCGCATCATGGCAGGAATTGGGGTTGGCGTCGCTTCTAATATTTCGCCATTATACATTTCAGAAATTGCTCCTGCAAAAAAAAGAGGCAGTCTGGTTACATTTTATCAATTAGCGATCACTATTGGAATCTTGGCAGCTTATATTAGTAATGTCTACTTGGAGCGTTATATTTCTATTCAGATAAATGCAAGCAATCATTTATTGCATTGGATTTTTTCAGAACATATTTGGCGAGGTATGTTTTTGGTTGGAATAGTTCCTGCATCTTTATTTTGTTGCTCTTTGTTCTTTGTTCCAGAAAGCCCGAGATGGTTAGTTCAATCAGGATCTTTTGAAGAAGCCTTGAAAACATTGAATAAGGTCAATGGGAAAGAAAATGCTTTAATAGAATTTGATGCGATCAAAAATGCTGCTGTTCATGATAAAGGGAGCATTCGTGAATTATTACATTTACCATTAAGCAAATTGTTATGGATGGCAATGATATTAACGGCACTTTCTCAATTCAGTGGAATTAATGCTGTAATATTTTATGGTCCAACTATTTTAAAATCATCAGGTATAGTTACAAGTGATGCATTATTGTATCAAGCGATTTTTGGTTCTGCAAATATGATATTTACATTCATCGCTATATGGAAAGTAGACAGCTTGGGACGAAGGTCTTTGTACATTATTGGTTCATTATCTGCTGCTATTGCTTTAGCAATAACTGCAACATGTTTTCTTTTAGGCATTCATGGGTGGCTGATGTTATTATGTATCCTTTTATTTTTATTGTTTTTTGCCTTCTCTCTAGGCCCATTAAAATTTGTTATTGCTACAGAAATTTTTCCTACATATGTACGAGGAACTGCTGTCTCATTTTGTATCATGACAATGTGGTTATCTGATTGGTTAGTAAATCTTTTATTTCCAATATTGAGAGATGGATTAGGGGTTGCAACAACATTTTATATTTTCTCTTTTTTCTGTATTCTCTCTTTTTTATACGCTAAAATGAAATTGTTTGAAACTAAAGGAAAAACATTAGAAGAAATAAGTAGTATTTCTCATACAATGTGATTTCTATAAAGTAAAATAATTTCAGGCAGAATTTTGCTTTGTATGAATCTTAACTGATTCTATAAATAGAATTATAAACTTACTTTTTACACTTTTGGTACTACCTGTCACTCTTTTATTTGTCTTTATAAAGGGTAAAGTGACGAAATGCTCGATTTCTTATATCTACAATAAATCGTGTTTGAAAATTTTAAGTTTAAAATGATGTCAATAAAGTATAAGAGTAAGGCTATAATATTGGTTGTTTCATTGTTCTTATGCGTTTCGACCCAAAATATTTTGGGTCAATACAGACCTAATTTCGGGTTAACCCAACAGCAACCCGTTTCAACCATGCCAGTTGGCATAGGAAAGACTGATATTGCCATAAGAAAAAGTAAAACAGCTCCAGTAGCGCATCTTATTAAAAGGAATAACCACGAATTTCTTCTGAATAATGGATGGGAATTGGCAGAAGGGAATACTGTTATTGCAAACTCGCAATCATTATTTAGTCAAAATTATAATAGTAGCAATTGGTATAATGCGGTGGTACCGGGAACAGTATTAACAAGCTTAGTACAACAAGGCGTTTACCCTGATCCATATATCGGACTGAATAATCTGGCAATACCTGATAGTTTATGCAGAAAAGATTGGTGGTATCGTATTGCATTTAGCAGTCCGGCGGAAGAACAAAATAAGATGGCATGGCTGCAACTAAATGGAATTAATTATAAAGCAGATGTTTGGTTGAATGGCAAACTTCTCGGCTCAATGAAAGGTGCTTTTGTAAGGGGAAATTTTGATGTAACTGAGTTGCTAAACAAAACAGAAAAAAACATATTAGCAATACATATTTTTCCGCCCCCAAACCCGGGTATACCGCATGAGCAATCTGCAAAAGCAGGATCAGGTCCAAATGGCGGATCCTTATGTTTAGATGGTCCCACTTTTATTTCATCAGAAGGATGGGATTGGGTTCCTGGTATCAGAGATAGAAATATTGGTGTATGGCAGGATGTTAGTTTAAAATTTACCGGAGCACTTACAATCCAGGATCCACAGGTAATTACAGATCTTCCTTTACCTGATACAACAAGTGCAACAATTACCATTAAAGCAACTGTTATCAATCATTCAAAGAGTCAGCAAAATGCTGTTATCTTAGGAACGATTGGCAGTATTAATTTTTCACAACCCGTTTCTTTAGCCGCAGGTGAGAAAAAGCAAATCATATTATCTCCAGATAATAACCCTTCACTGAATATTCAACATCCATTATTATGGTGGCCTAACGGATACGGAAATCAAAACTTATATGAACTTAGTTTAACAGCTTATGATAACAGTAATACAATATCCGATATACAAAAAATTCGTTTTGGCGTTCGTGAATTTTCTTATGAACTGATGATTGATGCGCCTGATAAAAAGCAGTGGCGTATCAGTTATCAACCAACTAATGCTATACAAGGGAAACCATTATTCGATAACATCAAAAGAGTGAAAGTGGAAGGTGGTTTTGCCATTCCTTCATTGCGCGAAGGTGTTGATATAAAAAATTTTGAATCGTTAACCGATAGTAAAAACCCGTATCTAGTTATTAAAGTAAACGGTCAAAAAATATTTTGTAAAGGAGGCGATTGGGGAATGGATGATGCTATGAAGCGAGTGGAACGTGAAAGGCTGGAACCCGCATTCCGCCTGCATAAAGAGGCTAATTATAATATGATCAGAAACTGGACAGGTGAATGTACAGAAGAAACTTTTTATGAATTGGCAGATGAATATGGAATGCTGGTTTGGAATGATTTCTGGATGTCGACTGAAGGATATAATATTCCGCCAACAGATGATCAATTAACATTGGATAATATTACTGAAGTTGTAAAGCGATACAGAAATCATCCATCCATTGCTATTTGGTGTCCGAGAAATGAAGGATATGCGCCTGTAAGTATGGAAGATCAATTAGCAACCATTCTTGCTAAAGAAGACGGTACAAGACATTACAATGGGAATTCCCGTGAAATGAATTTACGGCAGAGTGGTGGATGGAAATATTTGGATAATCCTGCTGAATATTTTATAAATAATGTAGATGGCTTTACTACTGAATTAGGCACTTTCTCCATACCTGTTGCAAGCACTATTAGAAAGTTCATAAAGAAGGAAGATCAGTGGCCAATCGATGATGTTTGGAATTATCATGACTTACATACAAATGGACAAAATCTAAAAGGCTATTTAAACGCTGTTGATAGTTTATACGGGAAAGCTAATGATCTGGATGATTTCAGCAAGAAAGTGCAGTTGATCAATTATAATAGTCACCGTGCCATGTTTGAAGCATGGAACAGTAAACTCTGGAAAAACACAAGTGGTATTTTACTATGGATGACACATCCTGCATGGCCAAGTATGATCTGGCAAACGTATTCATGGGATTTTGAAACACACGGATCTTATTATGGTGCCAAAAAAGCATGCGAACCTTTGCATGTACAAATGAATTTAAATGATGAAAAGGTAATTGTAGTTAATTCTTCTTTGCAATCCTATCAAAATTTATCTGTGATATTGAAGGTTCATGGAATTGATGGGAAACAGATTTATACTATTAATAAAAATATTGCAATAGGGGTTAATGAAAAGGTAGATGTATTCACGCCTGATTTTTCATCTTTACAATTACCGGCAGTTTATTTGGTAAAGCTTTGGATCGAAAATGATAAGCACGAAGCAATTGCCGAGAATAGTTATTGGAAGACCAATACAGTAAATGCAAATTTCACTTCATTTAATGGACTGTCCCCTGTATCACTTGATGGTAAAATTATACAATCAGAAAAAGGAGAGTCTGTTTTTGAAATTCAGAATGCATCTTCTACTACAGCGATTGGAATTAAATTGAATCTTGTGGATGAAAAAGATAAAATTGTATTACCCACTTATTTTAGTGACGGATATTTTACATTATTACCGGGTGAGAAGAAACAGATGAAAGTAAGTTACAATAGTATATTAAAAGATTTAAAAATAAAAACCGATGGGTATAATGTGAAGTCAACATATATACTTCAAACGTCAAAATAGTTTTATCATGATAAATAAGACTTTCATAAGCAGCGTATAGCAATCGAGGGGGTAATTTCTATTACCTCCAATTTTTTTAAAATAATATTCTTATGTGGTACTTATTTGTCATTTTAAATAAATGAAATAAATATGAAAAATAGATTCCATTTATTACTAGGGTTCACACTCTTCATCTTTGTTCAATGTTTACATGCACAGCCTGCAGAGCAACCAGTAAAAATCATTGTAACACCTGATCATGCAGATTGGAAATATACCCTAGGAGATTCAGTCCATTTTTCGGTGACTGTCTTGCAAAATATGGTTCCGATCAACAATGTTAAGGTCACCTATCAGGTAGGATTAGAAAGAATGGTTCCGTCTCAGCTTCAAACAGTCATTTTGCCCGATGGAAAATTAAGTATTGCAGCGGAAACGTTAAATGAACCCGGATTTTTAAGGTGTATCGTTACCGCAGAAGTTGATGGAAAAAAGTATAGAAATTTGGCTACTGCCGGATATGATGTGTTAAAAATTGAACCTACAGTTGAGAAACCTACAGATTTTGAAAACTTCTGGAATACGGCAAAGAGTGAATTAGCAAAGATCCCGATGGATACAAAGATGGTCTTGCTTGCTGAAAGATGTTCAGAGTTAACAAATGTATATCAGATAAATATTCAGAATTATGGCAATTCAAGGTTGTATGGCATTTTAGCGGTTCCCAAAAAAGAAGGGAAATATCCCGCGGTCTTACAAGTACCTGGAGCCGGTATCAGACCCTATGGCCCTGATCTGGAACTGGCAGATAAAGGCTTTATTGTTTTAACTATTGGGATACATGGTATCCCTGTTACAATGGATACAACTATTTATAGCAATTTGAATGCAGGGGCATTAAAAAATTATCAGTTTTATAATGCTGATAATAAAGACCGATTCTATTATAAACGCGTTTATTTAGGTTGTATCAGAGCCAATGATTTTCTAACCTCTCTTCCTGAGTTCGATGGAAAGGATTTAGGTGTTACCGGTGGAAGCCAAGGTGGAGCATTAAGTGTTGTAACAGCTTCGTTGGACAGCAGGGTAAAATATCTTGCTGCATTTTATCCGGCGTTAAGTGATATCACAGGCTATCTGAAATCCCGTGCAGGAGGCTGGCCTCATTTTTTTAATGAATCAAATTTGGCTTTCTTCAATAATAAAGAAGTGATCAATACATTATCTTATTACGATGTTGTGAACTTTGCCAAAAATTTAAAGGTTGAAGGGTTTTATTCTTGGGGGTTCAATGATGAAACATGCCCACCCACCTCTACATATTCTGTATATAATAGTATTACAGCCCCTAAATCGATTTTAATATTTCAGGAAACAGGACATTGGGCCTACCCAGATCAACGAGCGAAAGTGAATGAATGGTTCATGAAAAAATTGAAACAATAATGTGCGAATAAACATTCAGTATGGGATTTTAATGCAATGAATGTTATTGATAATCTTTTAAACTGATGATTTTGAAAATTAATTATCTACCTGTCGGATTCTTTTTCTTTTGTTTAGGATTTATACAAACAAGTCTGTCCGCTCAAACAAAAACAGATCGAGTTATTTATTCAAGTCGGTTTGTAAATTTTAATCACCCTGACGGTTCCTATACTGATCAACTCTTACATGAAGATTTTGGAAATGGAACCTACCCGAACAATCGAGGCTTTGCTTCCATCCAAGATAGTGTTTACAAGATCACTTTTATCAAGGGACAAAAGGTAAGTAATACAGGTGCTGCAGTTCAACTAGCAATTGAACCTGGTCAACAATACATGTTGCAATACAGAATTAAATATGATTCAAACTTTCAAGCGGGCTTACATGGAAAACAATTTGGGTTTGTGACTGGTATTGGGTATGACGGAGGAAGAGGAGCACAGGCAAGAGCCAATGGAGATGGGGGAAGTGTTCGACTTCAGTTTGATGCTCATGATTCCACCATCTCGAATCAACTCTATATGTATTATTCAGAAATGATTGGTGATTATGGAAATAATCCCGGCGACCAGCATTATTCATTTGCTAAAGGGAAATGGAATACAATAAAAATGATTGTGACCATGCAATCTGCTGCGAATGTTTATGATGGCCGCGTAGAAGTTTGGTGCAATGGTGAAAAGAAAATTGATGTAAAAAATATCCCATTTGTAAAAGTTGAATCGGGAAGAAAAATTACAAAGCTTTCATTTGAATCATTTCCCGGTGGTGGAGGTATTTTTCCAACATACGATAACTATTTATATATAGATGATCTCCAATTCAGCAAGTTGAAATGAGTTTAACAAGTGAATGAATTGCATAAAGAGAGAAACATTTTAATAATGATATGAATAGAATAATACTATTTTTCTTATCACTTACCATGTTTGGTTATATCATGCCACTGAGATCACAAGTGGCGACTGAAATAAAACGCCCTGCAATAACAGGCATCGGGCATGTGGCATTCTATTCAAAAGATGTAGAAAATACAAGATCGTTTTATAAAGGATTTTTAGGATTTGCAGAACCTTATTCATTAATGGCTGAGAATGGAAAGGATCTGTCTCTCACATTTATTAAAATAAATGATAAACAAGTAGTAGAAATATTTCCTGAAAAAGAGGCAGGCAATGACCGTTTTTTTCATTTTGGTCTTGTAACAACAGATGCCGAAGCGATGCGTAAATATTTAGAATCAAAAGCAATAAAAGTACCCACTGAAACAAAGAAAGGAAGAATTGGGAACTATAATTTTTTTGTCAATGACCCTAATGGAACTATTTGTGAAATAGTGCAATATGGTAAAGAAGGGTATACCATCAAAAACACCGGGAAAGATTTACCCGAATCTCGTGTAGCAAAAAGAATGAGTCATATTGGCTTTATGGTTAAAGATTTAGATGCAGCCATGAGATTTTATTGCGAGATCCTAGGCTTTAAAGAGATATGGCGTGGCGGCAATGATAGCAATGTAACTTGGGTTCATCTCCAGGTTCCGGAAGGAACTGACTTTATTGAATTGATGCTATATGATAAAGCACCTGATGCTAAACAAAGAGGAGTGTTAAACCATATTTGTTTAGAAGTCCCTGATATACCTAATGCTTTAGATACTTTAAAAAGCAGAACGATTCCTGCCGGATGCACAATGACAAATGATTTCAGGATAGGAAGGAATAGAAAAAGACAAATTAATTGTTATGATGCCGATCTAACGCGTGTTGAATTGATGGAAGAAAAAACAATTGATGGAAAACTTACACCATCGTCTACATTGCCACCATTAAAATATATTAGTAAAAATTGATTTTGATGATCATGAAAAAGTTAGCATATATATTACTTTTGATCATCTGCGTGATCAAAACACTGGCACAGGATCACTCAGCAAATCAACTTACTGATCAGCAGATTCTATCGCTGATTGAGAAAAACAGACCTTCAAAATCTGAAACTATTCCTGCCGACCTTAAAAGCCGCTTGGGTGCCACACATATGGATGGGCAATACTGTTTTAAGAAAGAGCCTTATATCATTGAAGGAGCTAAAAAAATGAACGAACTGGGATATGGGATTCTTAAACTTTGGTTTGCTAAATCAAATGGGAATGCCGGCGGTTATAAATATAACTCTGATTGGAAATTGACCAAGACGATGAGTTTAAAAGAATTGGCCGAACATCCCTATTACAAGGAAGTATTTGATATGCCATTCAAAGTTTTTGCGTTGAATATAAATGATGGCTATGGTGCAGCTTCAACTGAAGATCAAAGCCCTACTTTGAATCGCATTAAAAATGAATTCTACGAGTTGACTAAATACTTGCTCAAGAAATATAAAAAAAGAGAAGTGACCTTTATACTTGAAATGTGGGAAGGAGATTGGACATTGCGAGGAGGGACACAGCCAACCGCGAAATGGAAAGAAGCAGGCGTGCCTAAAGATGCTCCTATTCGTGTAAAGAATATGATCGATTGGGTTACCGCAAGACAAAAAGGTGTTGATAGTGCAAGAAGCGAGATCAAAAGATCAAAATGCAAGGTCTATAATGCAGTAGAAGTAAATAGGGTTTTTGATGGAATGGAAGGAATCCCAACTCTTGCAGCCTCTGTTCTTCCTAAAGTAAAAGTTGATATGGTTTCCTGGTCATCTTATGATGGGAAATCACATGACGGATTGAAAATGTTTAAAGGTATTGACTATATACGTCAGCAACTCATTCCTACTGATTATATGAAAGGGGAAAAGGTTGTATTTATAGGCGAAATAGGAGAACCAGAAAATATAAATTACCAAACACGAGAAACAATTCGGGAATTCTGGGATGTGATGCTGGGTGTATATATAGCTCAGAAAATTCCTTATATCATTTTTTGGGAACTCTTTTGCAATGAACCAAAAGTAGGCCCCAGAACTCAGGATCGAAATAAAACGACTGATGAATTAAGAGGGTTTTGGTTAATTCGACCTGATGGGTCTAAAGGTTGGGCACAAGAATATTTTGATGAGATTTTAAGTAAAAGCAAAAAACAATAGAGATGCATTTAGTTTTAAATTCTAAGAAATATCAATTTAAGCGATACGGTCTATTTGCTTTATTTATTTTCTTACTACCTAGTTTCAGTTTCTCACAAAGCAATGATGATATTGTAAAGATCAAAGCCAAATTATATAACATCAGTGTTGATGCAAAATATCCTGAAGAATATTACACAGATAAAAGTATAGATGAATTAACAAAAAATATGTCAACGGCAGGTAATTGGCCTGATATTAATTATCTGGATAAAACAGATTCTAAATGGGCACCTGCTGAACATTGGGTTCGATTATTAAAACTGGCATTGCTATACAAAAATGAAAAAAGTATATATCATGGAAACAAAGAATTGCGAACTGCAATTTTAAATGCTATTGCATGGTGGCTAAAAGAAAGACCCCAGGCCAATAATTATTGGTGGAACGCAATAGGTATACCAGGTTATATGGGAGAGGTTTATATTTTAATGGAAAAAGAATTAGATGATAGTTTAAAAATAAAAGGTGTTGAGTTAATGAAAGTGGGTGTTAAGCCAACTTATTATGATTATCATGGAGTAGCTACCGGACAAAATTTATTCTGGATTGCAAATGCGCATCTTTATGCATCCTGCATTTCAAACGACATAGAAGGATGCAAACGAGCTTTTAAATCGGTGTCAGATGAAATTGTGATTACTGAAAAAGAGGGAATACAGCCTGATTATAGTTTTTATCAGCATGGTCAACAGAATTATACGTTTGGCTATGGCAAAGGATTCTCAACTATGGGTGTACGTTTTTTTTATTTGGCAAATCAAACTGCTTTTCAATTTCCTCAAGAAAAAATTGATATTATTTCACATTATATCTTAGATGGGCAGCAGTGGATGTCACGTTACAATTATTTAGAGTATACAGCTATGGGTCGTGAAATATCAAGAAATGCTCCCGGGCCCGGAAGTATGCTGATTGCATTAAAATGGATGGAAGAAATTGACACTGCAAAAGCTAAGCAATATCAATCTTTTTATAATCGATTAAATAATATAAGGTCAGAAAAATCATTGGTTGGGAATAGATATTTCTGGAGATCTGATTTAATGGTGCATCAGCGAAAAGATTATTATTTTTCTTTAAAGACAACATCTAATCGTATACTTAGCAGTGAATCAGGTAATGGTGAAAACATAAAAGGGTTTTATCAAGGTAATGGAACTTATTATTTAATAAGAAGAGGAGATGAGTATAAAGATATTTTTCCAATCTGGGATTGGCGCAAAATACCGGGATCATTAATTGCTCAAAAAAATGAGCTCACTCCTTTATTTAACTGGGGCTCCGGTGCAAGAGGTTCAACTTCATTTGTGTATGGAATCAGCGATAGTTTGTATGGTTGTTTTGCATATGATTATAATAAAGATAAAGTGACTGCAAGAAGATCGTGGTTCTTCTTTGATCATGAAATCATTTATTTGGCTAACAGCATCAATGGCGATTCATTGTATCAAAGTATTAATCAATGTTTATTGAAAGGGGAGATTTGGACTGATAAATCAGCAACAAAAAATAATCGAACTCAAAAGGTCTTTCATGATTCAATTGGATATTTTATTGATCATAATAATTATTCAGTCGAAATAAAAAATGAAAAACAAAAAGGTTCTTGGAGAGAAATTAATCTTACTTCCAGCGCTGATGAAATAACTAAAAATGTATTTTCATTGGGAATTAATTTAGGCGACAAAGTTATTGATGCTTCATTGGCATATGCGATTCTTCCTGCAGTCTCATTAGAAGAGTTTAAGAAGTATTCATTTCAAGATCATGTAACTATTCTTGAAAACAATAAGTTAATGCAAGCTGTTTATCAAAAAGATATTGAGCAGGTTCAGGCTGTATTTTTTGATAAAGGTAAACTGGAACTTCCCTGGAAAAAATTGATAATTCAAATGAAAAAGCAAGGCCTTGTTATTTTAAAGAAAATAAATAATAAACTGGTAATAGATTACAGTCAGCCATTCCCCAAAAAACATATTGAATTGATGTTGGATGATAAAATCCAATATCAAAATGATGAATTAGAAATAAAAAAATAAAAATGCTTGTTATGAAAATTCGCATCAAATTATTATTCTGTGCAATCCTGCTATCATTGCTCAGTGAAATAGCGACAGCACAAACTGATTATTTATATGCAGTAACCAAATTGCCCGAACATCCAAGATTATTAATGCTAAAAAGTGATGAGGAAAATGTGAAACATACAATTGCAACTAATCCCGCAATAGCAAATATTCATCAACAAATATTGAATCAGTGTGATGTTTTGTTAAGTGCCAAACCTGTTGAAAATATTAAAATTGGGAAAAGACTAGTGGATAAATCTCGGGAAGCACTAAGAAGAATTTTTTATTTATCCTATGCTTGGAGAATGACAAATGATGCCAAATATTTGAAAAGAGGCGAACTTGAATTATTAAATGTATCCAATTTCCCTAATTGGAATCCCTCGCATTATTTAGATGTTGCAGAAATGACGATGGCTGTATCTATTGGCTATGATTGGTTATATAATGGATTGCAAGATTCATCTAAAATCATTATTAAAAATGCAATTAAAAATAAGGGATTAGCGCCCTCTTTATTGGATTCTAAAGATAATTGGTGGCTTACATCATCCACTAACTGGAATCAGGTTTGTAATGCGGGAATGACTTTCGGAGCATTGGCTATTTTTGAAGACCAGCCAACGGAATCTAAAGCGATTATTAATCGTTCCATTCATTCTATTCAAACATCTATGAAAGAGTATGGTCCCGATGGTGCTTATGCTGAAGGCTATGGTTACTGGGATTATGGTACCAGTTTTAATGTAATGTTCCTTGCTGCTATTGATAAATTGTTCCATCAATATTTCGGACTAACTGATCTGCCGGGTTTCCTTCAAACACCTTATTATTTTCAAAATATGACAGGTCCCTCAGGTGATGGATTTAATTTTTCTGATTCAGGATTAAAAAGTGGATTACAGCCTGCTTTATTCTGGTTTTCAAAAATATTAAATGACCCGTCATTACTCTATGATCAATATTCAGCTTTGATAAATGCTAAGCCAAAAGAATACAACCAAAATAGATTACTTCCTGGCATCATTTTGTGTAATGCGAATAACGATTTAAGGTCTGTAACAGCTCCTAAACAACTTATGTGGGAAGGAGCTGGAAAAACGCCTGTTGCATTAATGCGAACATCTTGGACTGATCCTAATGCCATTTTTGTAGCGATCAAAGCTGGGTCACCTAGTACGAATCATGCACATATGGATGTTGGATCATTTGTTATGGAAGCTGATGGTGTGAGATGGGCAATGGATTTTGGATCAGAAAATTATAATAATATCGAGACGAAAGGGATTGATTTATGGGGAATGAGTCAAAACTCACAGCGTTGGCAAATATTCCGATATAATAATAAAGCTCATAATACACTTACTATCAACGATAGTTTACAAAGAGTTGATGGTAAAGCATCCATAACAAGCTTTTCGAAGGACAGCATGTTTATGAATGCAATAATGGATTTGAGAGATGTGTACAGAGATAATGTGGAAAAAGCAAGCAGAGGAATTGGTATAATTGATAAAACTTTTGTGGTAGTGCGTGATGAAATTGAAGCTAAGGATGATTTTGTTACTGTTAGATGGAATTTGCTTACAGCAGCCGATGTAAAAATAATCAGTAGCACAAAAGCTGAATTAACTAAGAATGGCAAGAAATTATTACTGCAAGTTCAAGAGCCCGCCAATATTATTTTAAAAACATGGAGTACGGAATCTTCTAAAGATTATGAAGCGAGTAATAAAGGGACTGTCTTTGTAGGGTTTGAAATAAAAATACCTGCTAAAAAAACAACTTCATTAACTGTTTTATTGATCCCGGAAATATCAGAAAATAAATCAATCAAAAAAATATCGCCATTAAAACAATGGCCTGCCAAATAAATCTTTTAACAGTCATAAAATATAAGAATAATGAAAAGGCTTTTTTTGATTCTATTTGTTTTTACCACAATCGGTTCAATTGCTCAACAAAAAGTTGATGTTGCAAAGCAAATGCAATTATCTCTCAAACAATATAAAGGAATGTTGCATGAGTTGAAAAATGATTATACATTATTTCCTCAATCAATCAATACTGATGGCAGTTTAAAAAAATTGAGAAGTGATTGGTGGTGCAGTGGTTTCTTTGGTGGTGCTTTATGGTATTTATCAGAATATACAAAAGATACGAGTATAAGATCTGCAGCAAATGTCTGGACCGAAGCCTTAGATAAGGAACAATATAATAAAACAACACATGATCTTGGATTCATGTTGTATTGCTCTTTTGGCAATGGCTATCGTCTAACAAAAAATGCTGCTTATAAAGCTATTTTGCTAAATGGCGCTGAATCTTTATCCAGTCGATTTAATCCTAATGTTGGCTTAATAAAATCATGGGACGGTTTCAAAGGATATAAATATCCCGTCATCATCGATAATATGATGAATCTTGAATTTTTATTTTGGGCATCAAAAGTTTCGGGAAATAAAAAATATTATAACATCTGTGTATCACATGCTGATAAAACTTTAAAAAATCATTTTCGTCCTGATAACAGCAGCTATCATGTTATTTGCTATGATAGTGTTGGAAATGTGATTGCCAAAAAAACTGCACAGGGTTTTGCAGATAGTTCAGCCTGGGCTAGGGGACAAACATGGGGATTGTATGGATATACAGTGATGTATCGTGAAACAAAAGATAAAAAGTATTTAGAACAAGCTATTAAGATTGCAAATTTTTACATTCATCATGCTAATCTTCCAAAAGATAAAATACCTTATTGGGATTTTAATTCGCCATTTATTCCAAATGATGCTCGTGATGCTTCGGCTGCAGCTATTGCTGCTTCAGGATTATTGGAATTAAGCACTTACGTAAATAAAGAATTAAGCAAAATATATTTCTCTTTTGCAGAAGACGTTTTACAAAGTTTATCAAGTGATACATATTTTGCTGCCGAAGGAAATCAACATTTTTTATTGAAACATTCAACTGGAAATAAACCTGCCAATAGTGAAGTGGATACTGCGATAATTTATGCAGACTATTATTATTTAGAAGCATTGATTCGATATAGTAAATTAATCGGAATTAAATAATAGTATATGCGTTGTTGCCATTTTAAATCTTTTGAAGCAAAATATTTTAATTTAAAAATTAAATGGGTTAGTGTTTTTTTGTTCATAGTTATTTCCACAAGTTTATTTTGTCAAACTAACTCACTCTCCTTTTCAAAAGCTTTTAACATAAAAGATTTCGGTGCATTAGGCGATGGAAAACATCTTGATCATATTGCAATAAATAAAACCATTGATGCTTGTTTCAATGCAGGTGGCGGAACAGTTGTTGTTCCGGCAGGGAACTATTTATGCGGTAGTATTCATCTGAAAAGTAATATCAATTTATTTATTGATGCAGGTGCAATAATCATTGGAGCCACACCGGAAATGAATGTCTATGATACTGCTGAAATATTTCCATACAAACAATATCAGGATGGTGGGCATACTTTTTTTCATAACAGTCTTATCTGGGGGGAGAACTTAAAAAATGTTTCCATTACAGGGAGGGGAATGATTAATGGTGGCGGATTGATCAGCCGAGACAATGAATATAAAGGGAACCCGACAGGAGGAGCAGTAACTACAGGAGATAAAGCAATTGCATTAAAATTGTGCAGCAATGTATTGATAAGAGATGTTACGATTTTTCATGGTGGCCATTTTGCGATTCTTACAACGGGATGTGATCTGTTAACAATCGACAATGTAACAATCGATACTAACAGAGATGGAATTGATATTGATTGTTGTACGAATTCACTGGTTTCAAATTGCCGTGTAAACTCACCCGGTGATGATGCTATTTGTCCCAAAAGTTCATATGCACTGAACAAGCCGGTAATAACAGAAAACCTGGTTATTTCTAATTGCGAAGTGTCAGGATATTTGGAAGGAACCTTGTTGAATGGCAAAAGAATTCCTGCAAAACCCGGATGGTCAAATGGTCGTATAAAATTTGGTACAGAATCAAACGGCGGGTTTAAAAATTGTGTTGTTTCCAATTGTACATTTAGAAACTGCAATGGATTGGCATTAGAAGAAGTAGATGGTGGTGTAATGGAAAATATCATCGTTTCTAATATTACCATGCAGGATGTAAATCACTATTCTATCTATATTGCTTTGGGTCAAAGAAACAGGGGGCCAAAAGCAACTACTACTTCAGGTGCTGTCAAAAACATATTCATCAGTAACATTATTGCAACCGGCGTCGATTCATTAAGCGGCATACAAATTATCGGTGCACCTGGATATTCTATAGAGAATATCCAACTGCAAAATATTTATATCCTTTATAAAGGAGGAGGTACTAAAGAACAGAGCAATAAAATTTTTCCTGAGTTAGAAAATGGTTATCCCGAACCTTCCTTACTTGGTTTTAATCCTGCTTATGGATTATTTGCAAGACATGTAAAAGATTTAAGATTAGAAAATATAAACCTTCAAACGCTGGCAGATGATCAGCGTCCTGTAATGATTTGTGATGATGTTTCAGGGCTAGAGATTATTGATGTGAAAGCCAAGGCTGTAAAAGATGTAAAACCGTTCCATTTCAATAATGTAAGAAATGTAATTGTTCGTTACTCACCTATGTTTGAAAATGAGTCCAAAAATTAACGAGATGAAGAAGATTCTTATTTATTCTCTTTTAATGATAGCAAGTAATCTTTTATTTGCAAAAGAATACCATGTTGCTGGAAAAGGGAATGATTCAAATATTGGTTCAATAGCAAAACCTTTTAAAACAATCAACCGGGCTGTTCAGTTCGCAAAGGCAGGCGACACTATTACTATTCATTCAGGAACTTATCGGGAATGGATAAAGCCATTGGTTGGCGGGATGTCCGATAAAAAAAGGATCGTATTCAGAGCTGCAAAAGGTGAGGCAGTTTATATTAAAGGATCCGAAATAATTAACAACTGGGTTAATGTGAATGATGCTGTTTGGAAAGCAACAATTCCTAATTCCTTTTTTGGAAACTATAACCCGTATAAAGATTCAATTTATGGCGACTGGTTCACTTCATTTGGACGAATTCACCATACTGGCGAAGTTTATTTGAATGGCAAATCTTTTTATGAAGTTAATTCTCTCTCTAAAGTTACAAATACTTCAGCGTTAGCAAGAGCTGTTGATACAGTTGGCTCGACCTATACCTGGTATTGTGAAACCAATGATTCAGTTACTACAATATGGGCAAATTTTCATCAATATCAACCCAATAAAGAATTGGTAGAAATAAATGTCCGGCCCAATTGTTTTTATCCTGAAAAATCGGGTATTAATTATATCACTATTAATGGTTTTTATTTTAGTCAGGCAGCTACACAATGGGCTCCACCAACTGCAGAACAACCCGGGCTAATTGGAACAAACTGGAGTAAGGGTTGGATCATTGAAAATAATGTTATTAGTGATTCTAAATGTTCAGGCATCAGTTTGGGAAAAGATAGAGCTACCGGACAAAACGTATGGTTACAAGACCCCGGTAAAGATGGTTCTCAACATTACAATGAAGTTATTTTTAAAGCACTAAGAGCCGGCTGGAGTAAAGAAAATATTGGGTCTCATATCGTTCGGAATAATATAATTTATAATTGTGAGCAAACAGGAATATGCGGAAGTTTAGGAGCTGTATTCAGTAAGATAGAGCACAATCATATCTATAATATTTGGGTCAAAAGACAATTCTCCGGAGCTGAAATAGCAGGTATAAAAATTCATGCTGCAATTGATGTAGTAATAAATAATAATCGGATTAACAATACTTGCAGAGCTATTTGGCTGGATTGGATGGCACAGGGGACGGTAGTGAATTCAAATTTATTCTACAATAGTTTTGACGAAGATTTGTTTGTGGAAGTTAATCACGGACCATTTTTGATTTGTAATAATATTATGCTTTCTCCAATGGCATTATTAAATCAATCTGAAGGAGGAGGATTTGTTCATAATCTTATCACAGGAAGGATTTATACCTGGTCCGAACCTAATCGTTTTACACCCTATCATTTCCCGCATTCTACTTTTGTGTCAGGGATTATGACCATACTAAAAGGTGATGATCGATATTATAATAATATTTTCTGCAGCGACTCTGCTGCTGATGAGAATATTGTAGGTAAGAAAGATTTATGGACAAAACGTAATAAATCATTTTCGTTTAGCTTATCTAATTATCAAGATGCAAAACTCCCCGTCTTTATTGCTTCAAATATTTATTTGAATGGGTATAAGCCTTATTCTAAAGAAATGAATAGCTATCAAAATACAGTATTCAATCCATCTATAAAATTGGAGGAAAAGGGAGATGAAGTTTTTTTGTATATCACTACTGACGATTCATTCAGGAAAATAAAAACACAATTAATCACAACAGAATTTCTTGGAAAAACAAGAATGTCGGGTGCTGCTTTTGAGAACTCGGACGGTTCTGCTTTGCATATTGATACTGATTATTTTGGAATGAAGCGTTCAATATCTTCTCCTTTTGTAGGACCGTTTGAAGATCTGCGGGAAGGTGAACACAAGATAAAAGTTTGGTAACATTAATAAAAATTATAAAAAGTCATAAGTATGAAAATGAAAAAAATAATATTCCCTTGTTTAAGTCTGTTATTCGGCTTTCTTAGCATTGCTGTGCAGGCACAAAATCCTTCTCTTAAAGAAAAAATGACCGATGCCAATGATGCACTTCATCTACTAAAGCCGGCATATCCCAATCCTTATGGAGTGGTCAATACTGCGGATATAAAAACCGTATTGGACCGTGTACTTAATTTCCTTGAAGGAGCTACACCCATCAAAGTAATCAACAAAGACACTAAGGCTATTATCACTGATTATAGCAAAATAGACAAAAATTCGGTATTGGAGCCGGGTGTTTTTCGATTAACGAGTTACGAATGGGGCGTTACTTATTCCGGTATGTTGCTCGCAGCTCAAAATACTGCTGATGAACGTTATAAAAAATACGTAGCAGATCGTTTTGGCTTTCTTGCTGATGTTGCACCTTTTTTTAAGAGCATTTCGCCTGAAGCTATTGCAGAGCCCTTAATGCGACAAATGTTATTGCCCAAAAAATTAGATGACGCCGGAGCTGTTTGTGCTTCAATGATCAAGGCACAATTGGAAGGTATTCAATTCAACGGTCGCCCCTTGATTGATAACTATATGAACTTCATTATGAATAAAGAGTACCGATTAAATGATGGGACTTTTGCCAGAAACTCTCCACAACACAATACTGTTTGGTTAGATGATATGTATATGTCAATTCCAGCCATTGTAAATATGGGAAAGTTAACAGGGGATCATAAATATTTTGATGAAGCTGTTAAGCAAGTTTTGCAATTTTCCGATCGAATGTTTATTAAAGAGAAAGGATTATATCGTCACGGTTGGGTAGAAAGTATGAAAGATCACCCAGCGTTTCACTGGGGGCGTGCAAACGGGTGGGCTATATTAACAACAGTTGAGGTTTTGGATGTCTTACCTGAAAATTATCCGGGAAGAGATAAAGTATTGGCATTGCTGCAGGCGCATATCAAAGGATTGGCTGCATTGCAATCAGGAGAAGGTTTCTGGCATCAGTTATTAGATAGGAATGATTCATATTTGGAAACTTCCTGTACGGCCATCTATACTTATTGTATCGCACATGCTGTCAACAAGGGCTGGGTTGATCCATTAGCATATGGCCCCGTTGCCGTTTTGGGATGGAATGCGGTTTCAACAAAAGTGAATGCAGCTGGGGAGGTAGAAGGCACTTGTGTAGGAACCGGTATGGCATTCGATCCTGCATTTTATTATTATCGCCCGGTGCATAAATATGCAGCACATGGATATGGTCCGGTATTATTAGCGGGAAGTGAAATGATCAAATTGCTCAAAAATTTTCATGTGAAAGCAACAGACGGTTCTGTACAATTCTAAAAATAAAACAATGAAGGCTTATTCGATTTTATTTGTCTCGTTAATATTTGGATGCTTTATTTCTACTGCACAAACAGCACAAAGGGCTACACTTAATATTACAAATGCAGATATTGATAACATCAAAATTAAAGTAACTCAGTATGATTGGGCAATGTCGCGATGGGCGAAAATAAAACTGCTTGCTGATGAAGCTCAAAAAGATCATACGCCGATAGATCTTCCTTTGCGTGGGGGTAATTGGGGGCATTATTATGTTGACCCCGAAGAAGGCAAACCACTTATTCCAGGTAAATATTTGGGAAACTGGCATTGGGAGCATTATAATCAGTCACACACCAAAACATATTATGGTGATGAAACAAAGATCAGTAAAGATTATGATGGCGTTTTGATTCTTACACAAATTCACGACCATTGGGCAAACAAATTATTTGCACTGTCATTAGCTTATCGAATCGATCATAATAAAATTTATTTACAAAGGGCTATTGAAATTATCGAAGCCTATAATAAGAACTATACAAAGATCCCTTTTCACGACAAAGAAGGGGGGCATGATTTTAATGCCGGTACAGGAGTCGGGCGTATCGGAGCACAAGCCTTGGATGAATCAGTATGGTTGGTAAAAATATTGCAGGCAATTTCTTTGATTTGGGATGATCTGACTGTGCAGCAAAGACTGGAAACACAAAACAGTTTTCTCTACCCTGCAGTTGATATGATTCGTAAATGCCATGACCTCGGCATTCAAAATATTTCCAATTGGTATAATGCCGCTGTGGGTATGACTGGTTATCTTACCGGAAATGATTCGTTAATTCAATGGGCATTGTATGAAAACGGTAGAGGATTAAAATATCAAATCGCTGAAGGGTTTACACCTGATGGAGATTGGTATGAAAATGCACCATCTTATCATTTCTATGCATTAAAACCCATCATTCTTTTAGCAGAAACAGCAAAAAATAATGGAGAGATCAAGTTTATAGCTTCTATTAAAAAATTCCTGGATGCTCCGCTTCAATTGACTATGCCCGATATGCAAATGCCACGTTTTAATGATAGTAGGGATCTGTATTTACCTGCCTATAACGGGTATTATGAATATGGGTATGCGAGATTTAAAAATGAGAATTATTTACCCATCATCAATAAGGGAAGGCAATATAAAGGAGGCGTAGAGAAAGTGGTAAAAATTGGAAATAATTTCGATCCTTTTGATTTCACTTTATTATACAGTGTTGCTATTCCTCAAAAAGAAACTTCTATCCCTTCGCATAGTCTTCATATGCCACTCACCGGTTTTGATGTATTAAGTTCAGGAAAAGGAAAAGAAACTATCTGGTTAGCTTCAAAATATGATATCAATCCTAATCATGGTTGGCATATGCATCCGGATGCACTTGACTTTGTTCTTTTTGCCAAAGGGCAACAGATATCCATGGATCCTGGTACAGCAGAATACGGTGCACCCAGTCATGTAGGATGGGACAAAACAACTATAGCTCATAACTCTCTTGTTATAAATCAAACAAATCAAAATTTCAAAAATGATAAAAGCATTTCATTTGGTAAGTTTAATGGGATGCCTTATTCTTTTGTAAAAACAGATAGTGCTTATGTGGGAGTATCTCATACACGAGCTTATGTAATTGCTGATTCTTCTACTATATTAATTGCAGATTGGATTAATGCTGATGCCGTTTCTTTAATGGATATATCGTATCATCAGAGAGGTAGTTGGCAATTTAAACAGGATGGAAAGAAATGGGAGATACCTGATATCCTCGGTTATAAATTTCTGAAAGATGCAGAAATAATCTTACCTCAATCAAAACATGTTTTTTCAACCAATATAAAAGAGAATGAAATTGCAGTTGAGGCATTGAGTTCAAAACCTGTTGAGTTAATTACTGCAATTGGTTTAGGGCAAGATTTTGAACCAACACCTTATGCAATTGCTCGATATAAAGGGAAAGAACTATTTGTTCTTTGGTCGATCAATTTAGATGGAAGTAAGGATAAAGTTCAATATGAGTTAATTGATAAAAATAGCAAGCCTAAAGTAAAAGTGGTGATCGGTAAGAAAATATTTTACCTTGATCCAACTGGGACTATAAATTAATTTTTAATAAACAGTCATCCACAGAATTAAATTCATAGATAATGAGATCCAATTTAACATTGATTTTATTTAGTATTTTATTAATTTGTTTTTTTAACAAATTAGAAGCACAATCTGTACCGAATCAAAAATATTTAAATACAAGTTTATCAACTGAAGAAAGGGTAAATGATCTTGTATCGAGATTAAGTTTATCGCAAAAAATAAAATTAATGCAATACACTTCCATTGCAATTGATAGCAATGGATTGCAAGTGCCTGCGTATAATTGGTGGAATGAATGTTTACATGGCGTGGCAAGAGCCGGTAAAGCAACTGTTTTTCCTCAAGCTATCGGATTAGCAGCCACATGGGATACTGCATTAATCTTTAAAGTTGCAGATGCCATTTCCGATGAAGCAAGAGCTAAATACAATTACTTCTCATCAAAAGGTCAAAGAGGAATTTATGAAGGATTAAATTTTTGGACACCCAATATCAATATTTTCAGGGACCCTCGTTGGGGAAGAGGTATGGAAACTTATGGAGAAGATCCATACTTAACAGGTAAAATGGCATCTTCATTTATCAGAGGTTTACAAGGTAATGACCCCAAATATTTTAAAACGATAGCAACCGTAAAACATTTTGCAGTACACAGCGGACCGGAATCAAGCAGGCATCGTTTTAATGCTATTGTCAGTGATTATGATTTTTATACTACATATACTCCTGCGTTTAAGATGGCTATTCAGGATGCTGGTGTTTATTCATTAATGTGTGCTTATAATAGATTTAGAGATAAGCCCTGTTGCGGTAATGATTTTTTATTAACTGATCTATTACGAAATCAATGGGGCTTCAAAGGATTCATTGTTACTGATTGCTGGGCAGTAGATGATTTTTTTAGAAAAGGTGATCACGAAGTTGTTGCTACTCCAGAGGAAGCAACTGCAATGGCTATAAAATCTGGTGTTGATTTGGAATGTGGAAATGTTTTCAATGCAATTGATAAAGCCATTGAAAAAAAATTAATTACAGAAGCTGAGTTAGATGTTGCCATTAAAAGATTATTTACTGCAAGATTTAAATTGGGCTTTTTTGATGATCCATCAAAACTTAGATTTAATCAAATTCCTTATAGTGTTGTTGAAAGCGAGGAACATAAAAAAATTGCATTAGATGCTGCAAGAAAATCAATCGTATTGTTGAAAAACAGCAATAATGTTTTGCCACTCAGTAAATCAATCAAAACACTGGCCGTTATTGGTCCAAATGCTGATGATGAAGAAGTGATGTTGGGCAATTATAATGGCTTTCCATCTCATGTGATTACGCCATTGGAAGGAATTCGTAAAAAACTTCCTAATACCAAAATATTATACGCAAAAGGCTCGGGACTTGCAGAAGGATTGCCTGTTTTAGAGGTTCTCGGTCAGGATAATTTATATACAACAGCAAATGGAAAAGTAAAAGGGTTAAGCGCTTCTTATTTTAATAATAAAACTTTTACAGGCAGTGCTACCCTTTCTAGAGTTGATAATAAAATTGATTTCAATTGGATTGAAAATATACCTGATGCGAAATTAAATCCGTTTGGATTTTCTGTTATCTGGGATGGTTATTTAAAAGTTCAAGAAGATGGTAATTATATATTTGATATATATGCCAGCAGTAGTTATGAATTATATATTGATAATAATATTGTGTTGAAATTTAGTAGTGAGCATGAACCAGTTCATAAAAATTCTTCAGTTCAATTACAAAAGAATAAAGCGTATAAAATAAAAATAAAGTATATCAACTTTGGTAGTAATCCTATTATTAAATTAAACTGGCAACCACCATATTTACATCTCGAAAATGAAGCAATACGAATGGCATCAAAAGCAGATGCTGTTGTAATGTTCATGGGATTGTCGCCAAGAATTGAAGGCGAAGAAATGAATATTAAATTAGATGGTTTTGATGGTGGCGACAGGACAAAATTGCAATTGCCTTTAATACAATTGGAACTTATTAAAAAAATTAAATCTTTAGGTAAACCAATAGTTTTGGTTTTAGTAAATGGAAGTGCTGTTGCAATTAATTGGGAAAAAGAAAATATACCTTCCATTCTGGAAAGTTGGTATGGCGGAGAAGCAGCAGGAACAGCTATTGCAGACGTTTTATTTGGTGATTATAACCCATCAGGAAGATTGCCTGTAACATTTTACACATCAGAAAAAGACATTCCTGCTTTTGATAATTACGATATGCAAGGCAGAACCTATCGTTACTTTAAAGGGAAGCCCTTATTCGAGTTTGGCTATGGATTAAGTTATACCACTTTCAAATACAGCAATTTAAAAGTAGCAGATAAATTTGTTGCTGATAAACCATTGTTTGTTTCAGTTGATATAACCAATAGTGGAAAAAGTGATGGCGAAGAAGTGGTGCAACTTTATCTAAAAAACAATGATACCTCTACAATCCATGCCATTCAATCGTTAAAAGGTTTCAAAAGAATTTCAATTAAAAAGGGAGAAACACAAACTGTAAACTTTATGCTTACTGCTTCTGATTTTAGCGATTTGATTGATAATGACAAAGTTCAAATTGTTCTTGGTGGCGGGCTACAAAAAATAAATAGTGTTCATAAAATTATTGAACTGAAAAAATAAATTGTTAAACTAAAAATTAACTGTTTTCCGTACTCCCAAATTGTCTTTCTGATGTCATTAAATAATGCACTTGTCGATGATCACTTGCTAAATATTCTAAAAAATTGTAAATCGTCAGCATAAAGTGGACTAAAAAAGGTCTAAATTAGTAGAGCGTTTCCATCATTAACAATTAAACCAAAAATGACATGGAACAGAAACAAAAACAATCTACAGAGAACTTCA
>Ga0164296_1000498_pt1 | contig 46423 bp, 37 predicted proteins | sample GEODES057metaG_FD_113533 | JGI IMG/M metagenome (GOLD analysis project Ga0164296, IMG submission 113533) | Dystrophic lake water microbial communities from Trout Bog Lake, Wisconsin, USA - GEODES057 metaG | ecosystem: Environmental > Aquatic > Freshwater > Lake | place: USA: Trout Bog Lake...
ACCAGGTTATTGAGGTATTTTTTATTCCTACCCTCGCCAACGCAAACTCTCATATTTAATACCGATTTGCCGCTATCAATCACATCGAGATTAAAATCCGGGATATTCACGTATACATAGCGGGTGCCTTCGGGTTTATTCTTCCAGCGGGCACGTTCCATATTTACCAGCAATATTCGCTGGGTTTCTTCTTTCGATAACTTTGGAGCTTCATAGCCCTCTAGATAGGCTTTTTGTAGTGTAAGATATTCCGGGTCTTTGGGTTGAATACTGTCAAGGTATATCCGCATATCGTCTATATTAAATATCCTGCCCATGGATATACTGTCAGGACGTAGTGTCTTGATAAAATACCTGGAATATATTTTGCGCGGCGGCACCAGGCCGAATTGCAGATCGTTGCTGTAATTGAGTAATGAATTGGCAGTCAACAATTCGAGTTTTGCAATGACGCGATAGGCTTCTTCTTTAGTTTTTATACTGGTATTTCCGGAAAATTTAGCAGCAAGCGCTTCAATTTCATCAGGTTGAAATATTTTGGGATCGAGCCCATGTTCAGCAGCTCTGCGGTAGCGGTTAACCATCATGGTGATATCACCATTAAATAAATGATCGGTCACAAAAACCGGCTCATAACTGTTATCCTGATAATAGGCTTGTAAGAAATCAGGATTGGTTAATTCTTCGCGATTTGAGCGAATGAGTTCTTTAAAAACGGTATTGAACTCATCCGGATCGATCTCTTTAAAAACAGGGTTATGTGTGCGTTTAAAGAGGATCTGTCCCATTTCAGACCTCTTTTTTTTACATCCCTGGAAAAATAACAGCGATCCCAAAACCACAAGCAAAAAAGCATAAGGGAAATAAATTTTTCGTCGACTGTGGCTATTCATAATTATATTCTTCAATATAGTGTTTTGAATCAATTTAAGTTTTAATTCAATATTATTATTTTTAGTACTAACTTACTTTGCAATGCACTTATTTGCTGCGAAAATACACAAGCAATTTGGAAACTGAGAGAAAAATAGAAGTTTGGCTACGTGGCCCGCTTGAAGGTGTACCATCATTATTGCAACCGGTCGCCCATGCCTTGTTGCAAGCACGAGAAGAAGTTAATGTGTTGATAAGTGGATTTCCTGAGGTTTTTCTTTGGGTAAGGCCGGCAGGATTGGCAAGTCCGGCTTTCCATTTGCAGCATTTAACAGGGGTATTAGATAGATTGTTTACCTACGCCCGTGGCGAAGCGCTCAGCAGCGAACAATTGGCGTATCTGGCAGCCGAGGGTAGGGAAAGTGCACAAGCCCCGGGTCTTACTGTAATGCTAAATAATTTTAATACCCAGGTTGATAAAGCCATTGCCCAACTGAAAACTACCGATGAAAGTACCCTTACTGATGTTCGGGGAGTTGGCCGAGCCCAGCTACCATCTACCGTTATCGGTCTGCTTACGCATGCTGCCGAGCATGTGATGCGGCATAACGGGCAATTATTGGTGACGGTAAGGGTATTGCAGAACTAAAAAAACGCTGAATTAACAGATAGCTGTATTTAATATACTTAAATGTATTTTGAATTGAGACCAAACCTTTTCTTTAATCGAAAGGTCATATTAGTGACTTTAATAGTATTTACTTTCCGCCTATGTTTTGCTCAGTCAACCATCCAGGGTAGGGTCATAGATCATGCCGATAAAAAGCCACTGGCCTATGTGAATGTGTTTTTAAGCAACGCTACTTTCGGTGGTCAAACTGCGGCCGACGGGAGTTTTTCAATTAAGGGTATTAAAGCCGGCACTTACGAACTGGTAGTTTCTATGGTGGGTTTTGAAACACAACGTCAAACAATAACACTTAATAACGAGACACTGATATTGCCGGATATTGAATTGTCGGTCAAAGTAATTGCATTACATGAAGTAGTGATTAAACCCCTGGATGAAGCTCAAAGAAACCGATACCTTCAAATATTTACGGATCAATTCCTGGGACCTTCAAGCCTGGCCGGTAGTTGTAAGATTATTAATCCCTCTGTGATTGATTTCGATCCTGATTTTAAAACGGGTGTGATCAATGCAACGTCGAGTGATTTTATTGTCATTGAAAATGAAGCTTTAGGATACCGAATCAAATACCTGTTGACTGATTTTCAATATAAAACTATTGGAATTAGTTCTACCGTAAGCTTTAATGGTTCGGTGTTATTTGAAAATTTAACTGGCAGTGAGGCGCAGCAGGCGCGATGGAAAAAAAAGCGGAAAGACGTATACGAGGGCTCTGAAATGCATTTTCTTCGTTCACTGCTCCATAATTCAATTGAAGCCGAAGGGTTTATGGTTTTTCAGTTAGCTGTTTTTAAAAATCCTGAACGCCCACCAGATAGCCTGATCAATACAAAGATCAATCACTTCAACCAATTGAAAGATAATAAGGCAAAAGGCAGCTTATGGCGCGATTCGCTGGCAATTTGGACAAGGTATGCTCAGCTACCGGTAATTAAAAGCAAGTTGTTTGAGTACCCATTGAACAGAAGTGAAATTTTTAAACCTACTGACCGGGATGGTATCTATGCATTGGGTTGCGAATTCGACGGTCTTTATATAGGGTATGATAAGCGTCACCGTCAAAATAAGAATCCGTCCGCAAAACAGGTGCATTTCGATGGTGATTTTAGTATGGTGAATTTTACCTCGCTTTATGCTTTTTTTGATATGAATGGCTGGGTGCTAAATCCATACAGTCGAACATTTTCTGGTACCTGGGGGCAATATCGTGTAGCAGGAATGCTGCCAGCTGATTATGATCCGGACCTGGATTAATTTCTTGTCGTTTTGCCGATAATCGTCAGCGCGTCAGTCAAATACTTTGAATAGAAAGTACTGTTATTTCTTGAATGTTTGTTTTCCGGGTCAAACAAAAACGTTTCAATTCCCAGCGCCAAACCTGCTTTGATCTCTGATTCCGGGTCGTCGCCAATTACCAGCAGGTCTTCGGGTTGGTAATTGTATTTAGCTATGATCCCTTCAAAAACATCTTTCTTCGTGCGGTCACTTTGGTCGGGGTCGACCACGATGATCTCTTTAAAATCATCCGCTATGCCCAGTTGTTTGATCTTACTTAACTGTAGTTTCGGGAAACCGGTGGTCACCAGAAATTTTTCTAAGGGAATGTTTTTCAGCTGATGATAGTCCCTAAAAGGTTCCATCGGCAAATCATAAGTCAGTTGCCGTAGCGCCTGCAGCATTTGGTTTCGGATGTTGGTATCGAGTTCATATTTATCTGCAATATGCTGGAATGGCCTGCGGGTCATTTCCTCCTTGATCAATTCGACGGTATTGGTATCACTTTGATTGATAAGGGCGCTATTTTGATCCAGCAAGTTAAACAGGCTGGTAAAAAGCTGATCGGCAATTGCACTTACCGGGTAAATGGTATTGTCGAGGTCGAACAACAGGGCTTTTTTCATTAGAATACAGTTTCTTCCAGGGGGACAGGTTTCTCAGTAAAATTTGTTCGCAGCAATAGTACGAATCCGATGGCGGCGAATAAGCAAATGGCGCCGGTGATCCACCAAAGCAAATCAAAACTAACAAATGATATCGCGAGACCGCCAATAATTGGTGCCATTATTTGCGCAATTGACCATGCCGTAGTATATAGTGCAGCATAACTTCCCCGGTTTCCGGCATTGGTGCGCATGATCCAGAACGAATTCATAAAAGGCATGGCCAAAATTTCGCCCAGGGTTATAAACAACAGGATGACCAGTGCCGACCATGGGGCGGCAGGTAAAAAATTAAGTAGCACAAAGCCAAAGCCAGTTATTAATACACCTTTATAGATGTAGCTCAAAGGATGTTTTTTATTTTCGAGACTGTGGATGATCACCATTTCAAAAAGCACGATCAGCAAGCCGTTGATACCCATCAACAGTCCGATATAAAATTCGCTGTAATGCCATTGTGTTTTGTAAAACAAGGGTTGCATGGTAAACAGCTGAAAGAAACAGGTGGAAAATAAAATGACCAGTCCAATAAAAAACAGGTAGATGCGATCCTTATGAGCGGGAGGTCCGATTATTTCGCTTGCCTTTTTCATTGTCTTGGCGATGCTCGAAGCTGGAATTAGTTTGAGCAGGAGCAGGGCTGCCAGTATATTGGTAAAGCCATCAACCCAAAACAGTAAATGGTAATTGATACTGGCAAGCATGCCACCCAGCATGCCGCCAAATATCCAGCCCATATTTACCGCCAGCCTGTTGAGCGAATTTGATCTGGTTTTATTTTCGGGAGTACTGTAATGCACAATCGCCGCCGAGTTGGCCGGTCGGAAGGATTCATTACATAAGCTCAGGATAAAGGAACAAATTGCTACCGAAAGAAAGGTGGCCTGAAACCCCAGTACGATAAATAGCACACCTCCTGAAAGTAAGGCAAACAACTGTACATAATAAAAGCCTTTCTTATCCGTGATCTTGCCACCAATTAGTGCTCCAAAAATAGATCCTGCACCAAAAAAGCCCATAATATAGCCAGCTTCAGGCATGGTAAAATGTAATACTTTATGGCAATAGATGGTCATGAAAGGCACAACCATGGTGCCACTGCGGTTTATCAGCATCACCAGGCACAAATACCAGCTGTTACGTGACAATCCGCTGTAGGCATTTTTGTAAAGCTGGATGGTAGAGGAAAACATTTGTCAAAGGTAAAAGGAGAAAGGACAAAGGACAAAGGTTTTTTTAGTCGGGAAGTCCGCCTAAGTCCGAAAGATGCTATTGTTTAAGCAAAATCTGTGTGATCCAGATAATCTGATAGAATCTGTGATTAAAAAATAGTCGGGAATTCCGGAAGTCCGCCTAAGTCCGAAAGATGCTTTTGTTTAGGCAAAATCTGTGTAATTCAGATAATCTGATAAAATCTGTGATTCAAAAATAGTCGGGAATTTCGGAAGTCCGCCTAAGTCCGAAAGATGCTATTGTTTAAGCAAAATCTGTGTGATCCAGATAATCTGATAGAATATGTGATTAAAAAATAGTCGGGAATTTCGGAAGTCCGCCTAAGTCCGAAAGATGCTTTTGTTTAGGCAAAATCTGTGTAATTCAGATAATCTGATAGAATCTGTGATTTAAAAATAGTCGGGAAGTCCGCAAATCCGAAAGATCTTGGGAGAAGAGAATTACGAAGTTTTTAAAACTTCGTAATCCTGTTACTCCTTACTCCTTAATCCTTTGTCCATTCTCCATTCTCCATTCTCCCTTCTTCTTCGTCCTATATAAAAGAATTCCTATTTCTCAACCAATGATCGGCAAGCACCAACGCTGCCATGGCTTCTACTATCACCACTGCTCGGGGAACAACACATGGGTCATGCCTTCCCTTGCCTGAAATTTCGGCGGCCTGGCCTTCACTATCAATGGTAGGCTGACTTTGCATGATGGTGGCAACCGGTTTAAAGGCTACTTTAAATTCGATAGGCATGCCATTGCTGATACCGCCCTGGATACCGCCAGAGAAGTTAGTGCGTGTTTTTATCTCACCGGGTTCGCCGGGTATGAACAGGTCGTTATGTTCTGAGCCATACATTTCGCTGCCCTCAAAGCCTGAACCATATTCGAAACCGTGTACGGCATTGATACTGAGCATGGCTTTGCCCAGATCGGCATGCAGTTTATCAAAAACAGGTTCGCCAAGCCCAACCGGGCAGTTTTTGATATAACCTGTTATTTTACCACCTACGGTATCGCCGCTCTTACGAATGGCATCAATATGGGCGATCATTTCTATTGCTGTCGCCGGATCGGCGCAGCGTACGATATTTTTTTCGCGTTCTTCGATAAACGCTTCTGCATGGCTCATCTCAATATTTGGCGCATTGATGCGTCCAACACTGCTTACATGCGCCACAACATCAATTCCCTGTGTTTTGAGCAATAGTTTGGCAATAGCACCAGCGGCAACACGTGCAGCAGTTTCGCGTGCAGAGGAACGTCCGCCTCCGCGGTGGTCGCGAATGCCATATTTACTCTGGTAGGTATAATCGGCGTGCGATGGGCGGAATACATCTACGTTATGTGTATAGTCTTTTGAGCGCTGATCTTCGTTGGGGATCAGCATAGCAATTGGGGTGCCGGTAGTTTTGCCTTCAAATACACCCGAAAGAATCTTTACTGTATCGCTTTCTTTACGCTGGGTTGTGATCTTAGACTGACCCGGACGGCGTTTATCCAGTTCCGACTGGATATAATCCAGGTCGACAGGTAATTGGGCAGGGCAGCCATCGATGATGACGCCGATTGCTTCACCATGTGATTCGCCAAAGGTTGTTATCCTGAATAATTGCCCGAATGAGTTACCTGCCATAATTGATTGTGGTTACACTGATTGATTTTGGGTGATATTATGCTTTTATTTTGAATGAAAAACCTGCCTTTTCAAGATCGTTCCAAAATGCGGGGTATGATTTTTCTACCACCTGATAGTCTTCTATCTCAACTTCAGGAATCACCAATGCTAGTGGCGCAAAAGCCATTGCCATGCGATGATCGTCGTAAGTTTCGATAAAAACTTTTTCAGGGATGTGTTTTTCTGAGCAGTCGAGCTTATAAACCTGTCCCTTTTCTGTCAGTTTTACACCGATCTTTGCCAATTCATTCTGCAAAGCTTTTACCCGGTCGGTTTCTTTGATTTTCAGCGTTTCAAGCCCTGTAAACAGCGCATCGTGACCCAAGGCAGCACAAACTACGATAACAGTTTGTGCGAGGTCGGGGCAGGATTTCATATCGAAAATCTTCCTGACAACCTCTTTTGCTTCTTTTTTCAGGTATACACCACCATCTTTGAACTGCGAGGTGATACCAAAATTGGCCATGATCTCGGTGATGACGCTATCACCCTGTAAACTATATGCCGTAAGGCCCGGTAAAAACAACTCAGCTTCATCTGCTAAAGCAGCTATGGCGTACCAATAGGATGCAGCACTCCAGTCAGGTTCAACATAAAGTGCAGTTTCCTTAAACTCTTGTTTAGCGATATGAATATGGTTAGCTTCCCATTGGTGTTTGATACCAGCCTGCTTAAGCATGGCTAAAGTCATTTCCACATAGGGTCGCGACGTAAGCTCACCCTCTATCTGCAAAGATAAGCCCAGGGGTAATTTTGCCGCGATCAGCAGCAACGCAGTGATATACTGACTACTGATATCGCCTTTGATGTTGATCGTGTCGCTAATCTGTTCAAACCCGCCCCTGATGCGCAGGGGAGGGAAGCCATCCTGTTCTTCATAACTGATATCGGCACCGATTTCGCGCAAAGCATTTACTAAAATACCGATCGGGCGCTGTTTCATCCGTTCGCTGCCGGTGAGGATTACCTCTTCATTTCCAAGGGTTAAATAAGCTGTCAGGAACCGCATGGCTGTACCAGCAGGGCCGATGTTGATCAGTCTTAAGTCTTCAGTTTTAAGTCCTGAGTCATTACTTTCAGACTTCCTGAATGCCGGACTTTCCGACTGTAAAGCACTGGCCAGGGTTACTGTATCTGCTGCATCCGAGATGTTTTCAACTTTAACTTTCCCGGAGCTTAAGGCCCCAATAATAAGCGCTCGATTGCACTCACTTTTGGAGCCTGTTAGCTGAATGGTACCCCTGGCCGACTTGTTATGCTTAGTAAGGATGATGTCTTGCTTCATCTTTGTTTATTAGAATGACGACGTAAAGAATATCAGAAATTCTCCTGCTAATCCCCAATCACCAATAACGGATAACTGATAACCGATAACTAACTACGCGTGCGTCAATTTTTCCGGCGCCTTTGATTGCTCTTTATTCATGATCTCTGTTTGCTTGCGGATTGATTCACTATGGATCAGTTCCAATAGTTTTTCTGCAAACTCAGGGCTCAATTTTAAAGCCTTGCCATAGGCAATACGTTTTTGCAATATTTCATCCCAACGGTTTACCTGCAAAATGGTGATGCCGTTATCTTTTTTGTAATTACCGATCTTTTCAACGATTTGCATTCTTTCGCCCATTTTCTGGAAAACCACATCGTCAATCTTATCAATCTGGGCACGCAATTCGCCTAAAACGTCTTTCGCATCGCCATTTACTTCTGGTTTACGCAAGGTTAAACGATCAACGATCTCGGCCAAAGCTGCTGGTGTAACCTGTTGTTTAGCATCGGTCCAGGCAACGCTTGGGTCAATGTGCGATTCCATCATCAGGCCCTGCATGTCAAGGTCGAGTGCTTTTTGAGCTATGTAACCCAACAATTCGCGGTTGCCACAAATGTGACTTGGGTCGCAGATAATTGGCAGGTTAGGTGCATGTGTTTTCAGATTAATTGCCAGGTCCCACATGGGTTCATTACGGAAGGCAGACTTTTCATGAGATGAAAAACCACGATGAATGGCAGCCAGTTTGGTGATACCTGCACCGTTGATACGCTCTAATGCACCGATCCATAACGACAGATCGGGGTTTACCGGATTCTTTACCATCACGGGTACGTCAACACCTCTCAGGGCATCAGCAATTTCCTGTACGGTGAATGGATTCACAGTTGAACGGGCACCAACCCAAAGAATATCTACTCCGGCTTTAAGTGCTTCTTCAACGTGTTTAGCGTTGGCAACTTCTACGGCCGTAGGTAAGCCTGTTTCAGCTTTGGCGCGTTTCAGCCATTCAAGACCGATGCTTCCTATGCCTTCAAATTCACCCGGACGGGTACGTGGTTTCCATATTCCGGCGCGAAGGGCGCTAACTTTGCCTGTTTGGGCAAGTAAATGTGCGGTTGCTACTAATTGCTCTTCTGTCTCGGCACTGCAGGGACCTGCGATCAGCAGGGGTTTAGATTTCGCCTGGATCCAGGATGCAAGCGGCTCTATGTTCAGGTTTATTTTCATGTCTTTATTTGTGGTTTTTTTGTTGTAACGTTTAAATGTTGTAACGTTGGAATGTTGTTTTTTTTATTGAAATGTTTGGATGTTGGAACGTTGGAATGTTTTATTGCCTTAATGTAGCATTGTATTGAGTTTTTATTAACCGTTTGGATTAACCTTACAACGTTTCAACATTCCAACATTCCAACCCTTCCCTCACTTTACCAGTTTTTTTACGCTGATATATTTACGGCTTATTTTTTCCTGGGCTCTGAATTTCTGTTCACGCTCGCTTTGGATATAATCATCGTCATGGCGCTGGTATTCGCCCAAAATGTTAAAGTTGTGTGTGTATTTTAGTACCTGCCTGATGGCTGTATCGTAGTGTTTGTTGTTATCCCATTCAATATCTACGTAAAAATTATACTCATTGCGTTTACCCAGCACCGGCATAGATTGGATCTTGCTCATATTAACGTTCTGCTCAGCAAATATTTGCAACACCTTAGCCAATGCACCTACCTGGTTGCTTACCTGGAAACATAGCGAAGCCTTATTATTATCGCGTTTCTCCACATTGTCATGGTGGGTAAGGATAAGAAAACGGGTAAAGTTCTTTTTATTGGATTCGATCCGGCGCTCAAGAATATCCAATTGGTATAGTTTGGCAGCAAGCGTATTAGCTATAGCAACAGTATCAGTCAGGTTTTCATCGCGAATACGTTTGGCACAAGCTGCAGTATCACTGCTTTCAACTACTTTAAGGTGTGGATATTCGTCGAAGAAGTCAACACATTGGCGGATAGCGATCGGGTGCGAGTTTACATATTTGATATCCTCAAATTTTACTCCAGGTAAGGCCATCAGGTGTAATTGTATCGGGAGATAAACTTCTCCTACCACCGGGAAGTTATAGCTCATCATCAGCGAGTAGTTGGGTAATATGCTACCTGCAATGCTGTTTTCGATCGCCATTACTACATAATCAGCTTCTTTAGCCTGCAGCACCTCGAATGTTTGTTTGAACGAATTACACTCTATGGTTTGGATATCTTCACCAAAATGCAGGAAAGCTGCCTCTTCGTGAAAGGAAGCCCGGATGCCCTGTATGGCTACTCTTGTTTTTTTATCCTTCATGATCCCTAATTATGCAAAAAGTCCCGGCTTTCAGGCCGGGACTTTTCAGTTTTTTCTTATATGTTGTTCAAGCATATTAGTCCCGGCTCTTACTGATAAAGTAAAAGTAGTAACCATAAAAATATGCGCTGTTAAACTTCATTGTTTTTTTGTTGGCGTAAATGTACACGAAAAATTTATTCTGTCAATAGAAAATTTTAATTTTTTGTAAAAAGCAGGGTTGGGGCAGAATATTATTTGCTGTTTGCCTTCGCCATTCTGAATATGGCAAACAGATGATGTGCCTCATGCAGGAGGAAAACTTCCGTCCATTCAACAATATTCAAAGTGCCGAATTTGGGATGTGAGCCTTTTAATAACAGATCTTTATCGGGCAGGTTGGTGATCAACTCCAGTAACTGCCGGCGTTGTGCCTGCAATTGGTTTAATAATTCAGGTATCGGCAATTCGCAGGCCTGCAAAAAATCCGACTCGTCATCGGCGCGGTAGGAACTGAATGCTGGGGTACCGCCCTTTAGTATTTGATGTACGCGACTGATAAAGACCGGCTGATAGCTGACAATGTGTGCCACTTGTGCTTTGATGCTCCATTTTCCCGGTTCAGGCTGCTGGTTAAGTTTAACCTCATCCAAATTACGGATGATCTCGGCTAAAGCCAGATGCTGCGTTTTGAGCCGACAAATAAGGGCAGTGTAAAGCATTTTATAACGATCGGTAATAGTTTAAGCTATCGTAAATTTCCTCTTCGGTACATATATTATCTATCTGGCATTCTCCAATACTTTTCAGCAGAGAGGAATTGATCCTGCCACCCTGATTTTTCTTGTCTTTCTGCATGATCGCGAAAAGAGTCTCATAGCTATCGGGGTTCAGCTCATATTTTGGGTAAAGGCCGCTGATAACGTCAGTGATCTCTGTTAGTTCATCGTCGCTCAAGCCCGATTTTTGTACCGAAAGTTTGGCTTCGCAGATCATTCCAGCTGCAATCGCTTCGCCGTGGGTCAATGGGTTTTGATCGTTCATCAATGAATAAGTTTCGATAGCATGACCAATGGTATGACCGAAATTTAAACTTTTTCTGATGCCTTTTTCATGCGGATCTTCAATTACAACCTGGTTCTTGATGCTGATCGAATGGTAAACCAATTCGGCAGATGGACTTTCAAGGTCGCTATATTTCAATTGATTCCAGTAGCCTGCGTCGGCAATAAGTCCGTGTTTTAACATTTCAGCCAAACCTGACAAAATTTGTCGCGGCGGCAGCGTATACAGGAAACTATGTTCAATAAAAACTGCTTTGGGTTGGGTAAATGTTCCGATGATATTTTTGATATTGTCCAGATCGATCCCGGTTTTACCGCCTACAGAAGCATCTACCTGTGAAAGCAGGGTAGTGGGTACATGTACAAAATCGATTCCCCGTTTAAAGGTTGAAGCTGCAAAACCACCCAGATCGCTGATTACACCACCGCCAAGATTAACCAGCAAACTCTGGCGATCCGCAGCAAAATCGATAAGCATTTTCCAAACGCCAACACAAAAATCAATATTTTTACTTTCTTCACCGGCATTGATCTCGATCAGATCGAAATTGCCCAATTCATCAATATGTTGCTGCAGCAGTGGAAGACAATGCCTGCCGGTATTTTCGTCGGTCAACACAAAAAAACGTGAGTAATTGCCTTTTTTAATAAAATCTACCAGTTCGGGCAGTGTGTTCTCGAAATAAATGGGGTAATTGATGCTCTGAAGCGTATTCATATTAAACAATCTTGATCTTTATTCCACGGAATTCAACGATATCACCTATGCGTAGTTTGAGGCGTTTGCGGTAATCTACCTCGCCATTATGTTTTACTTCACCCTCAGCTACAACTATTTGTGCTTCTCCACCGGTTTGAACCAGATTGGTTGCTTTTAGTAATTGTATCATGGGGATAAAATCGCCCTGGAGTTTGAATTCTGTCATGGGTCGGCAAAAATAAACTATTCGAAGGATAATGAGTTATTTGCTTTGCATTTTCTAATTTTGCACCATGCCCAATAAGGAAAAAAATGCTGATCCCGTAAAGGGGACACTATCATTTGACAATACCGAGATCGCATTTCGGCACTCAAGCAACACCGATCTGAAACGCGCTTACTGGCTTTTCAGAATAATAAACATAAACTTTTTAGTTAAGATAGGGCCGCCGATCACCAATTTTGCCATGAGAATTGGCTTGCCTATAGGTGGCCTTATCAAGGCTACGATATTTAAGCATTTTTGTGGCGGAGAAGCCATTGCCGAATGTGATAGCACCATCAATAATTTAAATAAAGGCAACGTAGGAACCATTTTGGATTATTCGGTTGAGGGTGAAGAAGAAGAAGAGGTTTTTGACTATACCCGCGATGAGATAAAACGAACTATTGAAAGGGCAAAAGGAGATAAAGCTATACCGATCACTGTTTTTAAACCTACCGGTGTAATACGTTTTGGATTGCTTGAAAAGCTGGATGCGAAAACTGAGCTTACGCCCGCAGAGGAAGGTGAATGGCTTGTTGCGCAGGCAAGGGTACTCGCCATTTGTTCAAAAGCATATGATACCGGTGTACCGGTAATGATAGATGCAGAAGAAACCTGGATACAGGATACCATTGACAAATTGGCGATAAATATGATGCGCCGATTTAATAAAGAACGCGCTATCGTATACAATACTTATCAGCTGTACCGCCACGATAAATTGCAATCGTTAAAAGATGACCATGCCATTGCTGTTGCTGAAGGTTTTACTCTGGGCGCAAAGCTGGTACGCGGCGCATATATGGAAAAGGAAAGAAAACGGGCAGCCGAATTAGGATATAACTGCCTGATTCAACCCGATAAGGAATCAACTGATCGTGATTACAATGCAGCTGTAAAATTTTGTATCGATAACGTTTCAACCATAGCGCTGCTGGCTGGTACGCATAATGAACAAAGTTGCCAACTACTTGCCGATTTACTGGTGGCCGAAAAAGTTGATCCCAATAACCCCAATGTTTACTTTTCGCAATTGCTTGGCATGAGTGATAATCTGAGTTTTAACCTTGCAGATGCTGGTTATAACGTGGTTAAATATGTGCCCTATGGTCCGGTCAAAGCAGTATTGCCCTATTTGTTCCGGCGTGCCCAGGAAAACACAGCTATTGCAGGTCAAATGAGTCGCGAGTTGAGCCTTATCCTGAAAGAAAGAAAACGCAGGAAATTACGATCATAAATCTACAGCGGTTTCAATTGAACGGTTATTATGCTTTATTTATAAAAACCCTTCCCGTTTGATGAATTCCTGTATCGTATCCGGAGACTTCATCAGGTAGGTTTGTATCCCGAGAGCTTTGGCTGGCTCCAGATTTTCAGCAATATCATCAATAAATAAAGTCTCTTCAGCTTTTAGGCCATTTTCGTTCAATACTTTCTCAAATATTGCCTGGTCGGGTTTTCTTAATCCTACAAAATGCGAATAATAGGTTTTTTCAAACAGGTGGTCATTATTTTCAAATCCGAATTCCGTTTTCAGGTAATTCATAATGTAATTATAATGAATGGGGTTAATATTACTTAGTAAAAAGGTACGATATTTTAGTTTGAGCCCGGCCAAAACCTCATGGGTTCCATCTGCAACACCCAACAGTAAACTATTCCATGCGGCATCAATTTCTTCATCGCTCAGGTCAGCTTTGCCAGATTTTTCACGGATAAAATTCCTGAATTCAATTTCAGAAATATGCCCTTTATCAAATTGGTCGAAAATAGGGTGCTGTACACCGTGACTAAAAAAAGCATCAGGGCCACTTATACCTATTTGATCCCAGCCATTTTTTAGCTGCTGAAAATCGAGCATAAAGATAACATTGCCGTAATCGAAGATGATGTTTTTGATATGTTGCATACAGCAAATATGCAGAATAGTGTGTAAGCAGGAAAGGCAGAATTAAGGTTTGTAAAAATTTTGTACTGTTGATCCCTCTTTCGTAGTTTCTCCCAATTTATTTCAGAATCTTTCGCTAACTCGCATCTAAACTTAAAAAGAAGATGAAATTTAGAAAAAGAATTTTTGCCGCAGCGATAGCTTGCGCTGTTGCAGCATTTGGCCCCTTTTACGTATCGGCTCAAAAAACTACCGGTTTTAAAGTATTGAATGATTTTAAGATCAATAGTCCGGGTGGCTGGGATTATATCCTGGTTGATGGAGCCAGTAAACGTATCTATGTTTCGCATGGTTCACAGGTAAATGTGATCAGTACCAATGGCGATTCACTGGGATACATTCCCAAAACGGCAGGTGTACATGGCGTTGCTTTAGTCAATGACCTGGGCAAAGGTTTTACAAGTAATGGCCGATCAAATTCGGTTACCGTGTTTGACTTGAAAACATTAAAAGCTACAGGTGAAATTACGCTTCCTGCTAAAAACCCAGATGCTATATTTTATGATGATTTTTCTAAAAAGATCATCACTTGTAATGGTGGCAGTCACGACCTATGCTTTATCGACCCTGTAACCGAGAAAGTTGTTGGCACAGTGCAGTTAGGCGAGAAACTGGAAACTGCTGTTTCTGACGGTAAAGGTAAAATATATGTTAATGGTGAAGACAATAGCGTTGTACACGTAGTTGACGCTACCACCCTGAAAGAAATAACCAGCTATAAGATCGATGGCGGAAGCTCGCCATCAGGTTTGGATATCGACCGCAAGACCAACCGTTTATTTATTGGCTGCGGCGACACTAAAACAATGGTGATCATGGATGCTTCAAACGGTAAAACGGTTGCGAAATTCCCGATAGGGCGTACTGATGGATTGGTATTTGATCCTAAACTGAAAATTGCCTACGCATCCAATGGAGAAGGAACCATCACAGCTGTCAGGGAAATCAGCGCCAATAAATTTGAATTTATTGAAAATATCACTTCCGAACCCGGTGCCAGAACTATTGGCATCGACCTGGTAACACACCGCCTGTATTTGCCAACCGCAAAATTTGGTACCGCTCCGGCAGCAACAACCGAAAACCCACGCCCCCGTGCACCGATGATACCTGGATCATTCCATGTGATTGAGGTGGGGAAATAAAGTGTCCCGAAAGCTATCGGGGTGGTTGTATTAGTTATATTGGTTGTATTAGTTGTATTAGTTATATTGGTTGCATTAGTTGTAAAGGTTATAATGGATTAGTTTATAATGGATTAGTGTTATTTGTGGAGTAATTGCCTGATGGAAAATGATATTCTGACCCAATACAACTATTACAACCAGTTCAACCACCCCGATAACTATCGGGACAACAAACAAACAAAACGTTTTTGAAATCCGCCTGCTATTCCGTAATATTGCAGCCGAAAATAACACGACATTTTCAGCGCCTATAGCTCAGTCGGTTAGAGTAGAAGACTCATAATCTTTTGGTCCCTGGTTCGAGCCCAGGTGGGCGCACAAAATTAAAAGAAGCCTTTTTTCAATTGAAGAAAGGCTTCTTTTTTTACCATAGGTCTTGTTTCCACAACCATCGTGCGGCACATAAAAAGATACAGGGTTACAATGTGCCAATTAAATATGTTTTCAGGTGTCGTTCAAATTTGAATATCCATTGGTGCTATTAAATGAGGGGTAAACACAATATTTGTTCAAAACCTTAATATTTGAAAAATAAATGGTGAGGACTTTATTAAAAGGTGTTCTTTTATTCGTTTTATGCAGTTGTAAAGAAGTCAGATATTTTGATAATGTTGTATTTATATGAGAGATCTTAACAAATGTTATTAACGTTTTAAACCATCCTTTAAATTTTATTAAAAAATTTAGTTCAAAAGCGCTGTTTTTACATTGACTTAATATTGCTTATTAGTAAAAAATTATATTTAAACGAATAACTTATTGTTGAAAAAATATTATCTTAATATTTACCCTGTTTTTAATTTCTTATTTACATTTTATTAATCGTAAGGTGTTTTAATCCCAATGTTTCGGTAATGTGACGGCGATAGTTTTGTGCCGATAAAACACATTCACATGAAACAAAAACTACTCACATTTTCAAGGCTGCTGTTAACACTTATTATAGTGTTCTCGGTGTGCGGCAAACTTTTTGCCCAGACTAACACCATTCGGGGCATTGTTTTAGACAACAATAGCCAGCCGATACCCGGCGCTACGGTAAAGGTAAAAGGTACCAACCGTGCTACGGTGACCGGTATTGAAGGTCGTTTTACTTTATCGGCGAATAAAGACGAAGTGCTGGTTATAAGCATCATCGGTTTTAAAACAACTGAAGTGCCTGTAACAGCAGAAGCTAATTATTCTATCCAATTAGAACAAGAAACCAAAAACCTGAATGAGGTTGTTGTAACTGCTTTGGGCGTAAAGAAGGAATTCCAGCGCCTGGGTTATTCGCAGTCGCAAATTAATGGCGATGAACTTACCGTTGGCCGGGATGCAAATCCATTACAATCGATGGAAGGTAAAGTTGCCGGTTTAACAATTGGTGCCAGCAACGAATTTGCAGGTGCACCTACTGTAGTTCTGCGTGGTAGCATGGACGTACTTTACGTTGTTGATGGTATACCGGTAGAATCAAATACCTACGATTTCAATCCAGATGATATTGACACTTATACCGTGCTTAAAGGCCCAAATGCTGCGGCACTTTATGGTTCACGCGGTATCAACGGTGCCATCATTATTACTACTAAAAAAGGTACAAAAGATAAAAAAGGCTGGCAGGTAGACCTTAACAGCACTACTGAGTTAGAAAAAGGCTTCCTTGTGCTACCAAAAGATCAATATGAGTACGGTCGTGGTTCTAACTTCAAGTATGCGTACGGCAATCAGTTATATGATAACAATCAGCGTTTGCCTGAATGGGGTCCGAGATTTGATGGTACATTCCAAACTACCCAGTTTGATAGCCCTTACAATACGGTTACGGGTGTTAGAACACCAACACTTTGGTCAGCCCGTGGTATTAATAACTTCAACCAATTTGTTCAAACCGGTATAACTACTACCAATTCATTTTCGGTTGCATCAAGCGGTTCAAACTATGATATCCGCATGTCTTATGGTCACACCTTCCAACAGGGTGATTTCCCTAATACTAAATTGAATATCGATAATTTCAAGATCGCTGCCGGTTACGATATTACACCGAAATTACGCATCGACGGTGATTTGAACTTAAATCTTCAGTATTCACCAAACATTCCGGATGTAAGTTACGGACCAAACAGCTATGCGTATGAATTTTTCGTGTATGGTTCTTCTGATTATCCGATCAGCGAATTAAAAAACTACTATCAGGGCCCGCAGGGCGTTCCAAACCTGGTTCAGTATGCTCAGGAATATGGTCGTGAAAATAACCCATGGTTCCAGGCGGCAAAATGGTTACGCGGACGTGATAATCAGGTGATCAATGGTTCATTGGCCTTGACCTATAAATTCACCAATGAATTGAGTTTGCGTCTCCGCTCATCTCTTGATACTTACAATGAATTAAACACCGAACAGGTTCCATCTTCAGCTAACTTAAACCAATACCTGCCTTGGTATTATTTTGGATGGTATGGTGATTACAGACAAGATCAGCGTAATCTGTTGGACAACAACACTGATTTAAACCTTAACTACAGCCACAAATTCGGTGGTTGGAATTTCGGTGCATTGCTTGGTGCCAACGAACGTTCGTTCCGTTACCTGTCAGATTGGGCTACAACAAGGGATTTATCGTTACCAAACGTTTATAATCTGAATAACACCACCAACCCTAACCTTGATTATAACTTTAACTCAAAGATGCAGGTGAATAGTGCCTACTACTCTTTTGATTTTGGTTATAAAAACTATATCAATATCAACACAACCGGACGTGTTGACAACATTTCAACACTGCCTTCAGGCGCTAACACATTCTTCTACCCTTCAGTTTCTGTAAGTTCGGTAGTTAACGATTATGTGAAACTTCCTGATTTTATTTCGTTCCTGAAATTACGCGGATCATTTGCTGACGTTAAAGGTGCATTAACATCACCTACTATCGGTTCACCATACAACGCTTTGTTGTCGACTGCATTAGGAACCGGATGGAATTCGCAACCGGTTGGTAATTTATTAGGTTACGGTTCAGAGTTGTATACGCCTTATAATGGCCCAACTTATACTAACCAAAGTCCTTCAGCGGCCACTACCTATTTTAACGGTACGCCATCAGTTAGTCTTTCTAACTCTATTTCAGATCCGAAAATCAAACCATTTGACGTTACTTCATTTGAATATGGTTTCGATGCGAAATTCCTGAATAACAGGTTAGGCTTAAACCTTACCTATTTTACTACAACTAACGGTCCGAATATTATCCAATTACCAGTTGCAGCTTCAACTACCAACACGGTACAAACCCTTAATGGTTTAACTACCAAAAAAGACGGTATTGAAATTGAGTTGATGGGTTCGATCCTGAAAAACCCTAACGGGTTAAGTTGGGATGTTAACGTAAACTACTCAACTTACAAGGAGACTTTGAAATCAGTTGGTAATGGAATATCAACTATCTATCAGAACGGGCACTTGTACAAGGTAGGCGACAGGCTGGATGCAATTTACGGAACCAGATTTGTAAGGGATGCGCAGGGCAATATCATCAACTCCGGCGGTGTACCATTACAGGCTCCGAGCCAGCAAAATAATGGGCAATTTGGCCTGTTAGGTTATGCCGACCCTAACTATGCTTTTGGTATCACCAACAAGTTTTCCTACAAAGGATTTATCCTGACTTTCCAATTTGATGGTCGTATTGGTGGTAAGATTTATGATTACACCTGGTATCACGCAATGAACGGCGGTACCGCTGTTGAAACTGCTTCCGGTGCATTTGGCACAGCTCGTTTGGCCGAATGGAATAGTACCAATGAAGGCACGAAAGCTGCAACTCCAGCCTATGTAGGTCCGGGTGTTGTTATCGCTAGTGGTTCACCAATTTACGGCCCAGGCGGTGTAATTACAAACCTTAGCTCACTGACTTTTGCTCCAAATACTACTGCAGTTACTACGCAGGCTTATGTTTCGAGCGGTTTAGGTGGCAATTTTGATGAATATTATATGATCAGCCGCTCATTTGCTAAGTTGCGTGAAGCTTCAATCGGCTACACATTACCTGCAAGCGTACTTTCAGGAACATTTATCAAGAAAGCAACATTCTCTATCGTAGGTCGTAACCTGTTATACTTTGCTGCACGCAAGGATATCGACCTTGATCAGTTTGCTTCAGGCTACGATGCATCTTCAAGAAGTTTAGTTGGATTCGATGGAAGTACTGGCTTAACAAGTCCTACTGCTCGTCGATATGGTTTCAACCTGCACTTAACGTTCTAATTGTTTAACAATGATTAACAAGAAATTTATGAAATTAAGATCATACATCCCATTAGCTCTATTGTTAACAATAGCTATGGCAACTATTACCGGATGTCAGAAAGGTGACCTGATTGATAACCCTAACGTAGCGGCATCAACAGGTACAATTCCATCCACTTTATTGCTCAACCACATCACTGCAAAGTTGATCAGGGGCGATGAACAACCTTTTTCGAACTCTACGAAAAACGAACAATATGTTCTTTCAAACTATGCCTACTACTGGGGTAATAACAGTTATGGCTTCAGTAATACTGAAGATACCTATGATATTTTGAAGTATGCTCTAGCCCTTCAGAATCAACAGGGTACAAATACTACCAACAAGTATTATGCTTTATCGCAATTCTTCAAAGCTTATGCAGGTATCTGGTTAAGTCAGCGGGTTGGTGATATTCCTTTTTCACAGGCAGGTAATTCATCTATTTTAACGCCTACCTATGATAAGCAACATGATGTGTACAAGAGTGCATTAGCCATGTTGAATAATGCAAATGCAATTCTTGCACCATTGGCAGCTGCAACACCAAATGTGAAGCTTGACGCCAGCGGAGATATTTTCGGTCTTACTTATTTGCAATGGCAAAAAGTAGTCAATACCTATACCATCAGAGTATTGATCAGCCTTAGCAAACGTGCCAGTGATGCCGCCGACCTGCAAATTCCGCAAACATTTGCTACTATCGTTAATAACCCAGCTACCTACCCGGTTATGACCAGCAATTCTGATAACGTGGTATATGCATACAACCAAACTTATAACCCTTACGCTATTGTAAATGAAGGCTTACAGCCTTACGATAACTTTGGTAGCCTTGGCTTGCCATATGTAAGCGTTACTGTTGCTACACAAGATCCGCGCTTAATGGTTGTAGCTACTCCTGCACCACAGCAAATAACTAACGGTAAATTGGTAAGTGATTTTACTGCATGGGTTGGTGCCGATGATAATCTTTCGGTTGCAACGCTAAACTCAAATGCAGCAGCTGGTCAGTATTCTTATCTAAATTACAACAGGTATTTCTCTTTGCCAGGTGCGTATAGCGGTGCTAATGCTGAGCCGTTTGTATTTATTGGTTATCCTGAGCTTTGCTTCAACATTGCTGAAGGTATCAACAGGGGCTGGGCAACCGGTACTACTGCTACCTGGTACAATAACGGTATCAACGCATCATTGGCATTGTATAAAATTACCAATGGTCAGACACTTACTATCTCTGACCTGAAAGGTGCTACTCTTGGTACAACAACAGTAAACCTGCCACAGTTTCTTGCTAATGTTGCTTATGCAGGCGACAACGCTGCTGGTTTGGCACAGATATTTACACAACGTTATGTTGCTATGTTTGCTAACTCGGGCTGGGAATCGTTCTATCAGTGGAGAAGGTCAGTTGATGCCAACAATCCAAACGGTATTCCGGCATGGAGCCAGGGTGTTGCTGGTAGTATCGGTACTGCTACAGGTGCTATTCCTCGTCGCTGGTTATATCCAGCCAGTGAATCAACCAGCAATGCAGCAAATTATAACGCAGCTCTGAGCTCACAGTTTGGTGGAACTGATGATATCAGTAAAGATACCTGGCTTACAAAATAGTTAAATTAAATTTCAACCTTGAAGCAGGGGAACTTTAGCCGGGGCCCCTGCTTTTTTGATTTTTACCCAATGAAAAAAATACTTTTATTATTGATCTGTGGCTTTGTAACTGGTGTATCAAGCGCACAGATAGTGGACAGTGCAAAAAGGCATGTTCCTTTAAAAGGTGCAGCCAATTTTCGCGACCTGGGTGGATACACAACTTCCGACGGTCGTCATGTTAAATGGGGCGAAATTTACCGGAGTGCAGATATGAGTAAACTTACTGATTCGGACCTCACGGTTCTTAAAAGCAGGAACATTAGTTTTGACGTTGACCTTCGCGGGCATCAGGAACAGGCACAAGCTCCGGATAAAATTAACCCGGGTACCGATTATATTTTATGCCCTGCAGGTAGTGATAATATGGATTGGGCTAAATCGATCGCCAGGTTAAAAGGAAACCAGGCAGATAGCCTTATGATTTCTTATTACAGCAATACCCAATTTCTTGCCGATCGTTACAAGCCTTTTTTTGATAAACTGCTTAACCTGCCACAGGGTCAAAGTCTTGTATTTCATTGTACTGCCGGTAAGGATCGTACAGGTATAGGTTCTGCTTTATTTTTGTACAGTCTGGGGGTTCCTTATGAAACTATTATGGAAGATTATCTGGCTTCCAACTATTATCGCAGGGCTGTAAATGCTCAGCTCACCAACCAGATGGTAAAATTTATGCACCTCGACCCAGAGGTGGCTAAGAGTATGGCCGGTGTAAAAAAAGAATACCTCGATGCAACCTTGAACGCTCTTATCAAGCAATACGGCTCGATAGACAATTACCTGAAAACCCAAATAGGATTGGACGACAAAAAAATTGCCCAATTAAAAGCGAAATACCTGGAGAATTAATTTTTCGGGTTTATTGATATAATAAAGTTGTTTATGATGAACGCTAAAGCACTGATCGCAGCCATATTCCTGTTTATTGCACCCGCATGCTTATTTGCACAACAGGCAGACCTGGTTTTGCATAATGGTAATATCATTACTATCAAAAATAAAGGCGACCGTGCCCAGGCTATTGCTATTAAAGGGCACACCATTCTGGCGGTAGGCAGCAATGATGAGGTAAAAAAATATATAGGTACCAATACCAAAATGATCGATCTGGCCGGTCGGACAGTAATTCCCGGATTTAATGATGTTCATCAACATCCGGCACCTATTTATCCTTTTGAAGCTGTATATGCAACCGTTGAGCTGGATACCGTTAGTTCGATGAAAAATCTGATAGCGCTGCTGAAACGTAAGGCAGCTATTACCCCAAAAGGAATGCTGATACGTGGTGTAGGTTATAATGAAACTAAGCTTGGCGGCCAGCCTATTCGTGATAGTCTTGATAAAGCCTCCACCGATCATCCTATCCTTATCAGCCATGTAAGCGGGCATCTTTCTGCGGCAAACAGCTTTCTGATGCGTTTAAATAGCATAGATGAAACGGTGAAGGATCCTCCGGGCGGCGCTTTTGAACGTTATCATGCAACAAACAAGCCCGATGGTATTTGTAAAGAGACGGCAGCTGGTTTCCTTCGCCGCTCAAAAAAAATTATTTATCCTCCTGCACCAACCCGCGAACAGGAAATGGCGGGTTATCGTCTTTATTTCAATAAAGTGCTTGCCAGCGGTGTTACAAGTATTGGTGATGCATGGACCACACCCGGAAAAGCAAAGGTTTATCAGGCATTGGTCAAAGAGCACTTTCCTATCAGGTTTAACCTTCTTATCGGTGTAGATTATCTTGGCCAGGTTTTAAACGGTACAATTCCGCAAATTAATACCGATTTTCTTCGCATCTCCACAATTAAAGTAGTTCATGGTAACTCTTTAAGCGGCAAAACCTGCTGGTTGTATCAACCTTATGATATGATCAACCCGGTAACCGGTAAAAAAGATTATTACGGCATACCGCCGGCACGCAGCCAGGCCGGATTGGATAGCCTTTTTTATAAAATTCACCATGCAGGCTGGCAGATAGCTTGTCACTCCAATGGCGACCGCGAAATAGAGATGGTGATCAAAGCCATCGAATATTCAGAGAAAATTGATCCCCGCCCTGATCCGCGCCACCGGATAGAACATTGCAGTATCACCACCCAGCAAATATTAGATGATATAAAGAAAGATGGTATCATCCCGGTTTTTCATTGTTATATGTATGAACTGGGCGAAAAGATGCTGGTTTACGGACCAGAACGTATCAGTATGCTGCACCCTACCAAAACAGCTGAAGATATGGGCATAATTTATGCCCTGCACTCAGACGCGCCTATTTCGCCTTACCAGGCTATGCCACGCTTAGGCAGTGCCGTTACCCGTAAGACCAAAGAAGGTGTAGTGATCGGAGCCAATCAATGTATCGATGCTGAAACAGGTATCAAAGCCTATACCTATGGTGGAGCTTATACCTCATACGAAGAAAATAAAAAAGGCACGCTGCAGCCCGGTCGCTTTGCCGACCTGGTGGTACTTGATGCCGATCCAACGACAGTTGATCCGAATAATATCCGCAATATTAAAGTTCAAATGACCATCGTTGGGGGTAAGGTTGCTTTTCAGCAATGATACTTAGGATCAACGAAAGCCCATTTTTTATTGCGCTAAAGGCGGATTAACCATTCAACCGACCTTATAAGCCGAATTTTTTGATAAAACTATGGTTAAATGGCACCTTGTTGTTTTTTGTTTATTCACCAGCCTGAAGCTATCGGCCCAGCAGAAGCCACATTCATTTTTTATTAAAGCTGAAGTTGTGGATTCGGCGACAGACAAACCTTTGAGTTTTGTTACCGTAATTTTAAAGAGCAGCGCTACTGGTCTGGCCGTCAAATCGATGTTAACCAAAGATGACGGCTCATTTGAGTTACTTGTCGTAAAAGATCAGTATAAATTGTCTTTGACTTATACCGGTTACCTTCCCAGGGTCATTAAGATACCGGATTCAAACAACAGGGCAGATCTTGGAAAAATATTAATGGTAGCTTCTAAACAGCAACTGAATGAAGTTGCTATTGTGGCGGATAAGCCATTGCTGACCAGGGAAATTGACCGGGTTAGCTTTGATGTACAGGCCGACCCGGAGAGCAAATCAAACGATGCGCTCGAAATGCTGCGCAAAGTGCCCATGATCACGGTTGATGGTAATGATATCATCCAACTGAAAGGAAGTACTAAATTCCAGATATTTATCAATGGCAAACCATCGGCATTAATGATCAATAGCCCATCTGATGTACTTAAAGCAATGCCGGCTGCAACCATTAAAAAGATAGAAGTAATTACTGTCCCGCCTTCAAAATACGATGGTGAGGGGCTTGCCGGTATCATCAATATAATTACCGTTAAGCGTACCGAACAAGGGCTAAATGGTAGTTTGTTTGCCCGGTATAACAATATATTTGGTAAAAGGTCGAGCGTATCGCTCAATGTAAAGCAAGGCAAATTTGGCATGAACGTTTTGCTGGGTGCAGGGCATCAGCCTGTCAATACCCAAGAGCAAAGCGCTCAACTGGTAACATTTTCGCCCTACAGTGTGCTATCTCAGAACGGGTATTTAAAAACGGGCGGTAATTTTAACAACGGACGTGCCGATATGAGTTTCGAAGCTGATAGTTTACATCTGCTGACCGGAATAATCGATTTTACTAACAGGAGGTTTGCAGCAGACCCCAGCACAAACTCGCAGTTGTTGAACTCAGCTGCCGGTTTAAAACAATCGTACCAGTTAAATACCATAGGCCAAAATAATACAGGCGCTTTTGACCTGGGCTTGTCGTACCAGTTAGGTTTCATAAAGAATCGTAAAGAGCTGCTTACCTTGGCCTACCAGTATTCCAGGTCAAGTTACCTTCAAAATAATACGGCAAATATCACAGATCCTTTTAACTATAGCGGTACCGATTACCGGCAGCAAAATAATACAGGAACAAAGGAAAATACGCTCCAGGTAGACTTTATTGATCCGGTAAAAAATTGGGTGATAGAAGCCGGTACAAAAATGATCCTTAGAGATAATCAAAGCGATTTCTATGGTACTAACCTTGATCCGGCGACCGGGCAATACCTGATCGATACAGAGCAAACCAACAAGTTTGATTATCATCAGGATGTTTATAGCCTTTACAATACCTATCAGTTGAAGGCCCGGGATTGGACATTCAAGGGCGGACTGCGTTTCGAATATACTTCGATATCGGCCGGCCTGTCGGCTGGTAATTCGTTTCCCGTTCAGCACTACCTGAACCTGATACCGGCGTTTTCTATCCAGCGTGATTTTAAAGAAAAGGGTATAATTTCGTTGGGTTTTGCAGAACGTATTGAAAGACCGGGTATCAAACAATTGAACCCCTTTGTCGACAAAACAGATCCTGAATTTATCATCGTGGGTAACCCTACGTTGCGCCCGGTGGTGAATCACCTGGCAGAGTTGAGTTATAGCCGGTTTGGCGCTCTGTCGTTCAATGCAAGTTTGAACTATGCTTTTGCTAATAATACGGTGCAAAGCGTTACCTCGGTAATTAGTGATACCCTTACCAGGTCAACTTATTTAAACGCCGGAAAAGATCAGAGTGCCGGGTTCAATTTAAGTATCAATTACCCCATTACCACTCAGTTGACCTTGAACATCAATAGTCAACTTGCCCATGCCTGGATCAGTGGTATCTATGAGCAGCAGCTTTATCATAATCAGGGAAACAGGGGTAATGCAGGCGCTTTTGCCCGGTACAATTTTAATAGCGACCTGAACGCGACGATCAACTGGGGCTATAATAGCGGGATGCTTTATTTACAGGGTAAAACAAGCGAGTTTTATTTTTCATCGCTTAATGTTATCAAGGATTTTTACCACAAAAAATTTACGGTCTCGCTGACGGTGTACGACCCATACCGTCAATACCGCAATGTTAGTGCCTATACCATAACCCCTGCTTTTTCGCAATCAAATTCAACCCAAAACTTCGCCCGGTATGTGCGTCTGGCATTTAATTATAAATTTGGGAAAACGAAAATCAGAGCCATTGTTACCAAGCCTGTTATTAAAAACGATGACGTTAAAAGTAACAGCAGCGGGACGGAGAACTAAGCGTATTCGAATCAGAAATATTTATTCTTTAAGTCATGAAAACAATTGATCACGGCGAATTTTCCGATCCCTGGCGCGGCCCCGAACAAATGACAGAGGAACCCTGGATCCATGAAACATCGGTTGTTAAAAATTGCAGGCTTGGCGCCTGGACAGTAATAGGGCAGCAATGTGAAATGATTGATTCTGACCTGATGGATTATTCCTACCTGGTTAAAGATGCGCAGGTATTCAATTCAGAGATCAGGAAATTTGTGAATATTGCTTCCAGCGTCCGGATAAATCCAACCAATCACCCCATGTGGCGGGCAACGCTGCATCATTTTGCCTACCGATCTATCTCACATTTGATGGCTGATAATGACGACGAAGAAATAAGTCTTTGGCGAAAACAATACCGCACGATCATTGAACCTGATGTTTGGATAGGGCATGGAGCCATAGTTATGCCGGGTGTAAAAGTTGGCACGGGCGCAGTAATAGGTTCTGGTGCTATTGTAACCAAAGATGTAGCAGATTATGCTATAGTAGCAGGCAATCCGGCAAAACTGATCAGGTATCGGGTGCCCGAAAATATTGCAAATGCCCTAAAACTTGTAGCCTGGTGGGATTGGAGTCGGGAGCAGATCATAGCTGCCATACCTGATTTCAGGGCATTGGATGCGGTGCAATTTGCTAAGAAATACGGAAGCCAATATCTTTAATATGCTGCGTTGCAAAGGTGCAATTTAGTCTTCGTCTTTTCCTGACTTCATTGAAGGATATTTTTTTCTGCCTCTTGCTGCATACCAAAGAATATGATTCAAAAGGTCGTCATTACCACCATCAACATAATCATATTGATGCCCGGAGGAAGCCTTTGCATAGAACAGCGTTTTACCTTTTAAGCTTGACAACTCCGGATTAATATCATTTATTGGTATCCTGTTTGGTAAAGTATTATAAGCAATTAAAGATTCCTTGTTGGTAAAACAATCAAACATGGGTAGTGCGGTTGCATCAATGATATTCATTGGTGGAATGCCTAATATTTGCTCGATAGACCTTACAATGCTGGTTTGATTATAATTGGTTGAAACCGTTTTTTGCAGGTAGCTGTAAGGACTAATAACAAATCCTGTAGTTCGGTAGGCGGAAACATGGTCCCAGCCGTCTTGTGAGTCGTCCTCAGTTATAAAAATGACCGTATTTTTCCAAAACCGACTCTTACTCAAGGCTTCGATGATCCTGCCTACTGCGAGGTCGTTATCGGCTACCATCGCCTGTGGTTTGGGATAGCCCGGACGCGTACCCTCTGTATGATCATCAGATAATGCCATTACCGACAGATTGGGCAATGCATCGCCGGGTTGTTGTTCATATTCGTGCAACTCTTTAATAAACGCCGAAGCCCGTACCTGGTCGGTTATTTTTAAAACATCCGAGCCGGGATAATTCGGGGATAGCATTGGTCTTACTCTTGATATGGTGGTCGTATTATAAAACTGGAAAGGCTTGTCGTTCTGGTAGTTGTTATAGATCGCCGACCAACTCAAATTTTCGTCGAAATGTGGCTGCGAGGCTTCACCATATATTCTCACCGTTTTGCCATGGTCGGCTGCATTGTTCCAGATAAAGCCCTTGGCGTCATAAACCAGTGCATCCTCCTGAACATGCGGGTAACTGCGAAACCATGCTCTTACGTTTTTCTCAACATAATCGGTTACCATTGCGGCGTCAGTCCACTGATGTCCCTCGGCTGAACATTTGCCGGAGGCATAGTAATTATCAAGCAACAGAAATTTGCGTGCGAGCTGGTGCTGATTAGGTGTTATACTATCGCCATAGATACAAAGCGACGGCAAACCATTCCCTTCTTTTATGTCGCCTAATACCTGGTCATAGGTTCTGTTCTCTTTGATGATGTAAACCACATGTGTAAAAACCGAGGGTTCGCCAATACGTTCAGGCATAGGTTTGGCCGGAATATTTTTCCGTGGTGCAAGCTGCGCAATTTCCTGTCTGAAGCTCAGGTTTAATTGCTTAACCTTATTGGTATAGGATTTGAGCTGATCGTTGTTGGGCAAAGGTATGATGGACAGTGTCGCTTTTTCGTGATGTGAATTGTAGGCATTGATCCCCATTAAACGATTTCCGGATTTGAAATCCTGGGCACTCACTCTCGAGCCTTCACCTTCCAGATTGCATACAAATAGCTTATCGTTTGCCAATAATACGCTACCCGGGTAAGCCTCTGTTGGTATAAAACCTTTGGTAAATGATTGGCCTTTGCCATTAGCAGAAGAAGTGTTTCCAAGTTGAATTTCGGCAAGCGCATTATCGAGCCCATTTGCTACAAAGAGTATTGAATTATCGCTACTGAGCGCTAAAGCATTTGGTGAATCGCCAATAAAGGCAGTCTTTCCAGGGATCAGGTTTACTGGTATTGTTTCTACCACGTTCAGATCAGCTAATGATATCACTGAAACATTATCGCTGTTGGCATTGGCAACGTAAGCATATTTACCATCGCTGCTGCTTATAACAGCATTTGGATGCAATCCTACGGTGATATCTTTTTGTAAAATGCCATCCATATTAAAAACCTGAACGCTGCCCGGCAATGTAGCACCGGTAGTTGGGTCAATATAGGTTTTGCCATAAGGCACACCTGCCGTCTCTCTAGCGGTAGTATCTGCTGAAGGTTTTGGTCCTCCCCAATTACTTACCAGTATTTTTTCACCCGAAATAGCTATGCCATAAGGTGCTACCCCGGTATCCTGTGTCCATATGGTTTGTTTTGACGCAAGGTCGATTTTGACCAATTCGTTATTTCCGTTCAAAATAACGTAAAGGTACTCTCGTCCTTTTTCGGTGTTGATCGCCAATTCATTAGGTAGCGCGAGTGGGGAAGGGGCTTTGGCTTTGAAGCCAATTGTATCCAAAATGCTGATCTCTTTTCCATCCCAATTTGCCTCCAGTACAAGTGAACGATCACCATCGCCACCCGCAGCACTCCAATATAATTTTGCACCGTCACCGGTTTTAAGAATGGCCAGGCCCGAGTAGGTACTCATTAAACCATTAAGTCTTTTATCATCTTTATATGCCCATTCAGCCACAACTTTATTAACTGCGGTATCAATTAAAGTGATCTCAAAGCGCCCTTCAACCACCAGAATAGAAGAACCTGGTACTAAGCGTGCCACAAGGCTGTGATTTTCAAAACCGGGATCACCAAAGCTAATGGTATTGCCTGCGGGTGCTATCAGCCTGTTATAAGGTAACATAATGGGAAGCACCCTGTTGGTCAGCGTACTATCGTCATAGGCAAAATGCATATTAGCCTGTTCATTTTCATAAGATGCAACGTTCCTCAGGCGTTTACAGGCGCTAAGGAAACATAAATTTGCCAGCATTAAAATGAAAATTATTAGCCTTTGCTTCATGTAAAATAAGCTTTATAAAATAAGTGGTTAAAATTTCAAATATAACTATTGGTGCCCTAAGGCAATAACCTGAGTGGTTCACCAGCTATTAAATTTTCGTTAAATAATTAAGCATTCTAATCTACGGTAAACATGGTTTCAAACCGTTTCTTCGCCTGAAATAGCCGAAAGAAATATTTCGTTTAATTATTGCATATGTTAATTATTTATTAATTTTATGTAAGATTAGTGTGAAGAAGATATTAATTACCGGCCTTTTACTCGCCCTTTCCTTAAGGTGCTTTTCAACCTGTATTGTTATCTATATTGGCAGTAACGGCCATATTTATGTAGCCGCCGACAGCAAACGGACCTTTTATTTTTCGGATACTTTACAATCAGAAATGGTGTGCAAGATACATCGTGCAGGCGGAAGTTATTTTGCAATTGCAGGTATCGACGATGCGGGTTTACTTGCTGGTGCAAATACAGCACTGCAGGAAAAGACCAATATTGATACTGCTATCCATGCATTTGGCGAAGCGATGGTACGACATTATAACCGGCTTATTACGGATATGATCACGTACTATCCGGATAAAGTGCAACACTTTTTAAACGACGGACTTGCTCAAGTGAGTTTTTTTGGCATTTATAATGGCAGACCCAGGGTAACCAATATCGAATTTGAGTGCCGTTTAGGTGTTAATGGCGTTGTAATAGCCAGCTATAAAATCAAGGAAATAAAAAATATTACCATAATTGGTATGTCGCGTGATATTGCCTATGCAAGTTATAAAGACATGCCTTCGGGTTATACCCGTGAACATAATCCCGCCTTATATGTCCAAAGACTTGTTGAAATAGAGATCAAAAGTCGCCCACAATCTGTTGGCGGCCCGGTTGATGTTCTGGAACTTGCGCCCGGTAAGGAGTTATGGATAAACAAGAACGAGACGGCTGCAGCTTATTAATTCGAAAAAATACACGTCAATTTACACAGATAAAAGTACGCTACTTTTCAGTTTATCTCGACAGCTTTTTATTGCCAGCTAATCCGGCAATGTTAATGAGTCTTTTCTATGTTTTTCGTTGAATTAAGTCTATTATAATTTAAAATTGATAAGCTTTATTTGTGATACAGCCCTACTGCTGCAATAAAAGGCTACTGCATAGCTGCTATTTCCTTAGCGCTTAAATTCAAAAATCGTACTGCATTATTAAACAGAATATCGCGTTTTTGTTCTGGCGTTAAATAATTGCAATTTTCAATTCTGTCAATTCCAATCTTGATGGCACCCGGCCAAACCATTTGATCCGATCCATACATCACCCTTTTACCAAAACCAGCATTTACCAGGCGTTGCAAATAAAAATCAAATTCTTTTTGCGGTAGTATATAATTAATCACCCCCAGATCAACGTAAAGTTGCGGGTATGCATATAGCATCGCAATCATATCATCAATCATCGGCCAACCGGCATGCATCGCATATATTCTAAGTTTAGGATGTTTTATTAATACTTCTTCAAGGATCAATGCACTACCTAAGCGTGCACGGGAGTTTGTTACTGCTGAAACGCCCGGAGGGCCGGTTCCAATGTGTATGCCTACCGGAATATTCAGATCTTCGGCCAGTTTAAAATATGGCTCCATTGCAGGGTCGGCTGCTGAAATGCCTTCATACTGAATAGCAATTTCGCCAAATACTTTAAATTCGCCCGATTTAAAAAGCTTCGATAAGGAGTCTACATCGAGCTTTTCATTTTTTAGAATGTTGAAATCCCAGTAAACTGCATTTATAATTCTCTTTGGCAATTCAGCTTTCCATTGTCTTACTTTAGCTAGATCTCCGCTGAGTACACCATATATATTTCTTTCCTTCAAAACCATTAAAGTTTGTTCTTTAAGATCATTATCGCTAATTGGTGAAGTAATGGAAACTTTATTCCATGTGCCGTTTTTTAATGCATTTAAAAGTGTTTCCCCATATGGAACATTAGCTTCAGCATAGCCAAAATGTTTAAATGGGGTACCTACTTTTACAGGCGGAGGACCCTGGTCATCTGCGCCTATTGCATGCAGGTGCATATCAATAATTGGTAAGTTGTGTTTAACCTGCCCAAAAGCGTTAAATGCCTGTATTAAAACAAGTAAAATACATAGGTATTTTTTCATTGCCTGGATTTCTACTTAAAATTACGGTGAATTATAAAAGGCTCAATTTTTTGTCAGTAAAATACGCTTACCAATATTATTAACCTAAAACAGCTTAACCAGGATAATATTCTGATATGCGCTCTCGCTCCGAATTTGATCAACATCAACACTCTGCAATTACTGGTTCATCGACAAGTAATTAGGTATTTGAATTGTTAATCCCTACTAAAGACGAACAGAAAAATGCGACTTCGAGTTTTTCAATCTGTTCGAAATTTAAATTGCTGGCAAGGAAAAACCAAATGCATTTTTTCAAATATTAAAAATTCTGTTTCCTTGATCCGCTGTACTGGCTTTTTAAATACTGACGAAGAACATTTAACCTATATTTATCTCTTGTAAATTAAATCAAAATAAATCAGAAATGGTTCAATTTTTACCTGCCATCGCAACTGCGGTAATTGCGTTGCTCTTTTTTATCTGGAAAGGAAAAAGTCAGTCTAAATACGGTATTAACTTAAAACGTGTCATTTGTCCGGTATGTAAAACCAAACAACCGGTCATCAGGATGCCCCATGATCTGCAGCAATCTCTTTGGGGTGGTACAATTTGCCCTAAATGTAGTACCAGACTCGATAAATACGGTAATATTATTTCCTGAGTGTTTTAACATATCCGGTTATGCATTTGTCCCCGGGATACTTTCGCGGGGTTTTGTATCAGAAATACAACTTGCCGATAGCTTTTAACGTACAAATAGCTTACCGATTTACCAACAGGTATTGTGCCGTATGAACTTTAGGTATTACTTTATTTTAGTGCTGTTTTTGGCCGCTTCAACAGTGGCTTTTGCGCAGACCGAACAGACTTCTGATGAACTCTTTCAATTAGCGCGTAAAGCTGCCTTTGATCAAAAAGACTATGCAAAAGCTATTGATTTAAGTAAGCAGGCTTTAATAAAAAGCCCGGATTATGCCGATATAAAGGTGTTCCTTGGTCGCGTTTATACCTGGTCAGACAAGCTGGATAGTGCTCGCGCCCAATTTAAACAGGTATTGGAAAAGCATCCGGATAATGACGATGCCGCATTGGCATCTGGTAGCCTTGAATACTGGAACAATAATTCGCCGCAGGCACTGCAAATTGTCAATGATGGTTTAAAATATCATCATAATGCCAAAGACCTGTTGTTGTTAAAAGCTAAAGTCTTAAACGATCTGAAGCAATATAATGATGCAAGCAATACGCTCGACACTTTACTTAAAACCGATGCAACTAATACCGAGGCCCACGCGCTTGACGAAAGGGTAAAAGATAATGCTGCAAAAAATAAAATCGGTATAACCTATGATTATATCCATTTTGATAAGCAGTTTAGCGCTCCCTGGCAGTTGGTAAGCCTTGAATATGGCCGGCAAACAAGTATTGGATCTATCATTGGCTATTTAAACTATGCCAATCGTTTTAACAGCAATGGCGTACAATATGAGGTTGATGCCTATCCCCATATATCGAAAATATTTTACGCTTACGTAAGTTTGGGATACTCAAATAATGTAGGGGTGTTTCCTAAATACCGGGAGGGTTTATCCCTTTATGCCAAATTACCTGCAAGTTTTGAAGCCGACGCCGGTTTCAGACATCTTTATTTTACCGGCGATACCTGGATATATACAGCGTCCTTAGGTAAATATTATAGCAATTTTTGGTTTAACTTTCGCACTTATTTAACGCCTTCAAATAGCGCTATATCACAATCTTATTCCTTCCATGTGAGGTATTATACCGGCGGTGCCGACGACTATTTTTCATTAGGAATTGGTACAGGTGTTTCACCCGATGATCCGAAGAATGTGATCTTGTTGAATAACGGAAGTAATTATAAGCTTCGCTCTAATAATATTTCAGCTGCCTATTGGCATTCATTTAAAAAGCTGAATATTTTCTTCCTGACGGCTAATCTCGATCACCAGGAATACCAGTTTCAAACCTGGGGAAATCAACTCGATTTAGGAATAGGTTATATCAGAAGATTTTAATGAGAAGAATTCGGAAAATATTCCTGATGTATGTGATCCCGGTGGTGCTTCTTTTTCCACTGATCATGTGGCTGATTTGGGTTTTTGAACCTGAAACCAAATTAGTGGTGGCAATAATTGATAAAACATCCGTCGATCAGGCCGGACAGGAGCATATATCTTTAACCTGGATATTAAATCATAGTCGCTTTACCAAGACTTCAAATCAGAGCTATACCATAGCCAACGACTATTTTGGCTTCTTCCCTAAAGACGATGAAAAATTCAGGGTGAAAGGCCTGGAACGTTTTTCTTCGGAACAGCTCAAACAATTAAGTAATGATGCCGATCTGACCTATTATACGGATACTTATGGTGTCTATAAAAACGAATGGTATAGCCATAAAACAGATGGCGCCCGTTCGGGTGTTTTGTATGGCGGTTTAAGTGGTCAGGATATCGAGTTTCTTCAGGATATGAAGGAAAAGCACAAGCTTATCATTACAGAGTTTAATACAATAGGTTCACCTACAAATGCTGATAATCGCAACAAATTTGAAAAGTTGTTTGGTATGCACTGGACAGGCTGGACCGCCCGTTATTTCGATAGCTTCGATACTGTTCGTAACAAAGAACTTCCGCGTTGGTTGATCGGCAATTACAAAAAGCAGCACGACCAACAATGGCCTTTTCATAAATCGGGACTTGCTTTTGTTAGTAATGATGATCAAATCGTTATACTGGAAGACAGCACCCATTTAAAAGATCCAATACCTCATATACTAACATATCAGTACGGGCAAAAGAAACTTTCTTTACCCGAAAGGATGAAATATCCTTTTTGGTTTGATGTTATCGAACCTTCGCTATCGGTCAACCACGTTATCTCAACCTTTGATCTGGGGCTTAATGACCGTGGTACAGCAGAATTAAAAAAGTACGGTATACCTTCCAGATTTCCGGCTATAATTATGCATAAGGGGCCCGATTATCAGTTTTATTACTTTTCGGGTGATTTTTGTGACAACCCAATCTCGATGGAAACTTCCTATTTCAAAGGGATAAGTTATTTCCGATGGATGTTTTATAATAGCGATGATCCTGTTGAACGCCGGAGCTTCTTCTGGACTTTCTATCGTCCCATGATCACAAACATCCTGCGTGAGAACGCTGCGAGTAGGAAATAAATTTAACGATCAGCTTGATACTTACTAATTCCATCCAACCATAAATGGTGCGGAATAAAATAGAATGGCCGAACCCGGCCTTACGCCTGATGGCCAAGACGTATTATCTTGTGGACTTTATTTTGGGCTTGTGTTTCAATCAGGTTGCATTAACTTCTGCAGCTAGTAGTATAAATTCTATTTCAGGTTCTTTTAACCCAGCTAGTCGTTAAAGGTGCAATCTGATTAATTAGGGGGAAACCTGGAAATAAAACCTGTTGCCAGCGTTATAAAAGACTAACCCATTACATTCAGCTAACCGACGAATAAACTCTCTTTGAATAAGAAAAAATGATTGGTCGGCATATGATCCTTTGATTTTATCTGATTGAAAATCCTGTAGTCCGATAAAGCCTTCGTATAATGCTTAACGTGGACGCCGCAATAAGTAAAAGAAGTCAGAGCAACTGGCAAAATCATTCAAATCAGCGGCCCTATGCTAGCGGCTATAATGCTGATGCAAAGAATCTGGAATGATATGGCTACCTGTAGAGATGACTAAATTCTTACGTTTAAACTGTTCGAAACTGTTTTTCAATTGATTCAGTTTCTCATCATCCTGCAAGGGATCTTCGCCCAGGTCGGCATTTAACTTAAACAGGTTATCACCATTCAAATGGTATTCGCCCATAATAAAATCGATCAGATCCGTCTTTGTTTGCAGCAGTGGATAATTGTGGATATTACCGAAATTTCGGTTAGTATCCAGTCCCTGGCCAAGCCAGCTAACCAGCGATGGCCCTTTGATCTTATAATTATGATGCAGGTAGGCCAGCAAACTCGGACTGATATCAAAATGCGTGGATATAGAAGCGATTTGGGTTGTGCGTTTTAGCATGGGCGAGTATACGATCAGGGGTACATGGTAGCGATCGATCTTATCACTCATCGGAATTTCAGGCATTCTGTGGTCGCCTGTTATCAGGAAAATTGTATTGGCATAATCAGCGCGCTTGCGGTATTGATCAAAAAACCCGCGCAAAGCATCGTCTAAATATAAAACGCTGGCATATTGCAGCTTATAGTTCCTGTATTCGTTCTTTTTGGCATCATTAAATCCAAGCTCGACTATGCGTTGCTCAAAGCGCTTCAGGTATTTTTCCTCCTCGTTAATAGCGAATGGACTATGGGTAGATACCGTTAAAATTACGCTTAGCTGCGGTGCTTCCGCTTTTTGATCGCGTGTTACCAGATAGTGCCTGAAAAGCTCTTTATCATTGTAACCCCAGGAAAAACCATTTGGAGCCGGCAACTTTACATAGCCGGCCGGAAATGATTTTTGATCATTTAATTCGTCAATTGCATTCTTGTGCAGAAAGGTCGCCATGTTATCAAAAGCAGCATCGCCACCGTAATAAAATGATGTATGATAGCCGTTGTATTTCAACAGGCTAAGCAGCGAGAGGTGGGATGGCATTGCATCACCAAGTCCAAGGAAGCCGTTTTTTGCAAATGGAAGAGAACCCAATACTGAGGGTAGTACGGCAAAGGTTCTGCCCCCTTCACTCAGGAAGTTTTTCCAATAAAGGCTTTTACCCGATAGTGAATCGATAAATGGTGTAAAATTACCAAGATATGCCCCGTCGTTCGTAAATGCCCGTCCTAAACCTTCAACCAAAATAATTACGATATGAGGTTTGCTTTTTCCCGGTTTAAAATACGGCGATAGCACGTCGGCCGAAGTATCGCTATGTAAAAAAGGGTAATGCTCAGGATCGGTATAATTAAAAGCACTTACTTTTTTATTTTGACTGTTGTCGTAGTCGTTAATGTAATTGTCGGCATAAATATCAAGCTCCTCTTTGCTGGGGAAGAAGTGCTTGTAGGATGCAGCCCAGAAATGGTCAGATTTATTGATCACCAGGTTGTTGGAAAAATCAGACTTGAAATTTCCCGGTTTGATATGTGTGCCTGCATCGGTTGCGATGATAACCAATGAAGCTATTGGTAAACTGATCACGATAAACCAGTTGATACTGATGCGTTTGGGTAAAAACCATAGGGCTGAGACAGTACCGCCGATCAAAAGGATAAAACCTAATATTTGCAAAAAGCTTACACCTCCGGCTGCGCCTATAGTTTGCTTGATATCAGCTATCGAATAACTGTATAAGTCGGCACCCAGTGGGACCAACGCAGTAGTAAAATAAGAACTTAGCCCCAATTGTAAAATAGCCTGCAGTACAATGGCAACGCCATAGACAATCCTGGCAAATTTTGGACTGAAATAATAAAGTAAAATATAGGCAATAAAGAAGTATACCAAACCTTTGAACCAGAACAGCAGATCGTTGATCAGCGACCAAACTAAAATGCCACCAAAGCCTTGCGGAAACTGGTGTACAAAACCATTGTATATTAATTCAAAAAATGAAAGAATAAAGATGATGATAAGCCATGTTACCGAAATGGATGCAAATGATATTGCAGCCGGATTAAATTTGGAAGAAAGCTTTTTTGCCTTTGGTTTTTTATTATCCATCGTACTCAGTATTAGCGGGCTTTTTTATCGGCGGTAAATCCCTGCCTGGTCATTTCGCCCCAGGAATTTTGTTTCCTAAGCAGGCTGATATTGCCGAGCACGGCAGACCATACCACAAATGGGTGAAATATAAATGGTTCAAGTATAGCTACCAGCACCAGCCTTAGAATGTCTTTTCGCTGTTTGTATTGGTTGTAGGTAAGTACTTCCATCAATATTGCAAAAATGGAATACAAGATACCGATACAGATAACTCCGATCATAATAACCACAGCTGACCAATTGACAGCGTATGTGAAAAAATAGATGACGATACCTACGGTACCTAAAAACTCTATAATAGGAGCAAGGAATTCAAAAAAGAACCAATAAGGGTAGCTCAACATTCCCAAAATGCCATAGTTTGGATTGAAGAACATTTTCTTATGCGAACGCAAGGTTTCAATAGTGCCACGAGTCCAGCGATTACGCTGTCTGCCAAGGATCCGGTAACTTGACGGTGCTTCGGTCCAGCATAATGGATCGGGTATAAACCCAACTTTATATGGCTCTTCGCGTTCTTCCATATAGCGGCGCATCCTAACAACCAATTCCATATCCTCGCCCACAGTATCTGTATGGTAACCACCGCAATTGATGACGATCTCGCGGTCAAATGCACCAAATGCGCCCGATATCAACAGCAATCCGTTCAGCCTTGTCCAAGCCATACGACTTAACAGGAAAGCGCGGATATATTCTAAAGTTTGAATGCGCGGAAGGAATTTTTTAGGCAAATTAACTTTAACCAATCTGCCACCCTCAATCTCGCAGCTGTTGGCAACACGCACAACACCACCGGCAGCAATAACCCGGTGAGTAGATGTTTCTAAAAAAGGTTTTGCCAGTTTTAAAATAGCGTCCTGTTCCAGTATACAATCTACGTCGATACAAACAAAATAATCACTCCGGGCAATGTTGATGCCTACGTTGAGGGCATCTGCTTTGCCGCCATTCTCTTTGTCTACGATCGTCAATTTGCGGTATACAGGATTATGACTCCTGTAAATGCCTTTTACTGCTTTGGTCTTAATTTGTTGGGTGACAAAGAAATCGGCCTTGTACAGGTCATATGCGTTGATCAGTTTTTCGAGCGTATCGTCTTTACTGCCGTCATTTATGATAATTACATCGAGGTTATTATAGTGAAGCGATAATAAAGAGCGAACGTTTTCAATAATTGTTGGCCCTTCATTATATGCCGGTGCCAGAATACTCATGGTTGGTGCTTCATTTGAGGAAGCAAGCATGCGATAGTCCGTAAATCTGTTTTTGTGCAAATAGGCCCTTGTTTCCAGAATAGAAAATGCACCGATCAACAAATAAAAGGTGAGCAGTATCATAGAATAAACCAGGATACCGTAGGTAAAAGCGTGTAATAGGAACGTTTGCCAACTCATACGGACATTTCTCTTTTAATGTGCAATACTATTTCTGTTATATCCTGTTCTGATTGTTTCGAATATTCTTCTAATGACGCCATGCCGTTATTGCCGGCATTTGCCAGTGCCCGGGCTGCATCGAGTTTTAACAGATCGCTTTCGTGATTCAGCAGGTCGGTCAGGAATAGGATGTCTCTTTCAGTACCAAGCGTTTGCATAACCCTGATCATCGCCAACTGGTGTTTAAGACTTTCATTTAAAAAGCGGCTTATCAAATGATCTGTTGTTTCATCGGTATAAACTTCATTCAAACAAAGAATTGCTTCAAGTCTTACTTGTGAATCGGGGTGATCTAAACATTTTGCAATAGCATCATGTTGTTCAAAGCGGTGATAATTTCTCGCCAATTTTAAAGCAAACACTGCTACGCTGGTATTTTCAGACTGAAACCAGGGAGCAATATCAATCAGCGAGGGTGGTAAAAGCGTTAATAACTGCAATAATTTAATTTGTTGCCAGTCTGAAATAGGGTGGGTTATGGTATCCAAAAATGATAAACCATCAAATCCATTGAACTGTACCAATGCCGTTTGTGCTTCCATGCGTACATATTCGTTCGGGTCATTGGTAAACAGATGCAGATGCTCCACCAGATCACTGATCTGCATGATGGTTAGTTCGTGGATGGCTTGCGCTTTTATATACCATCGCATACTATTCAAATTCTTGATGGCATACTTGTCGAGATTCAACATGCGGTAAAGCTGAATCAAATTTTCAGCAGCTGTGCCAGTGATATTTTTCTTTGCAGAAATAATTTCACCGGTCAGCAATTTTCGGAAATAGCGGTTTTTCGCCAGTTTATCGTCGTTAAGTGTTTCTCTTATAAAACGCTCATCAATCTTGTCTTCATCATCAAAAACTGCTTTGTGGATCAGTGTATTGGCTAATGATCGCCAATGGGCATGTTTTTTTTCATGACCCGCTTTTATGAGCAGGTACAAAAGCATAAAACTTAAAAGGCATACCATCAAAATTACAATGGCAAGCAGCGCCATTGTTTGAAGATCCAAGTAAATGATGAATCCGCTAAATAAATGTGTTTTTAAGGCCAACACAGTAGTTTTTTAATTTGATAAATTATTTAACCAACGAAAGGTCAAACCTGCGTACCCGAACTGATAGTTCATTTGGACTGAAAGGCTTGGTCATATAGTCGTCGGCGCCCAGTTGAAATGCTTCAAGGACAACATTTTCCTGTCCCATCCCCGAAAGAATTACAACAGGTGTACCGGTAGGATATTTCTTTTTTACTGCACTTACCACTTCCAAACCCGATAAATAGGGCATCATAATATCGGTTATAACCAGGTCGGGCTTAAATTCGTCAAGTTTTGCTACAGCTTCACGGCCGTCATGTGTGATCACAATATCGTGGCCATCTTTTTTCAGGCGGAATTCAAGCATTTTAACCATTAATTGATCATCCTCAGCTACTAAAATCTTCATAATACAAAATTTAAATTCGGTTAATAAACAGGTTAAATTGAATAGTTTATACTTTAATCGGATAAAGTAATTCATTTATACGAAAGGGATTTAGAATGGTTAGGGTAACTAACAATTAATCGCTAAAAACTATGAGTTTATATGCCGTTTACTTAAGTTGCCAAAATGCATTTGTGTTGAAAGTTCGTGCTTGCGGTGCCTATGGTTATAAAAATGCACTAAGGCTTTTTTTAAGGCTATCTGTAATCAAGCTAAATACCCGGGAAATAATCTGGAGGCTTATTTGAAATACTGGTCGCCTTTAAAACTCTTTAAGCGAAAAATGTAGAACTTCTTGCATTCTACGCTACTACGGTATTGCGAGTAAATGAGATCGATGGTAAAGCTGTTAAAACTATTGGCAACTTTATCAAAAGTGCTGTAATCGAAAAGATTGGAAGGTATCAGGTAGTAGGCATCATCACCTGGCTGAAGTGCTTTTTTGAATTTATTGGTAAAATAATATTGGTGAAGGCTATCAATTCCACCTAAGGCATAGGTACTTTGCCCTGTATTTGCTGCGATATAATAATCGATATGAGCAGCAGGTATCCAATGAGTTACTACCAAAGAGGCTCCGGGCCGGATGATTTTTTTAGCTACATCATTTCGGTAGACCGAATCAAAAATATGGGCTGCTTTTTTCCAGCCATACATATCAATGGTGGCATCATTTACGCCCGTTTTCATTCCGGTTTGTTGCGACGAAGTTGTGCCAGGATAGAAGTTGATTACGAATGTGCCGACGATAGCAATAACTGCAGTATAGCCTAAAGCTGTTTTTAAAACGCCCGGTAATTCATTGTATTTTGCAAGGGGTGATTCTGCAAGCCATATTGCCGGAAAAATTAGTAGTCCGCAAAGGGCAGGACCTGGCCAGTGTGATAAAGTTTCCCTGAAAAATGATACACCCAGTAAAATAAAAACCAGCGGCAGGTGACATAAGAGTAATAACTTAACCAACTCACCAGAAATGGTCAATCTACCTTTTAACGCCCTGATAACTCCAAGAATAATCAGAACATAATGAAACGGTCCGAATGAAAAAAGTACTTCACCCAGGCTTTTCCCGAATCTGATTAAACTAAAACTTCCATTAGATAAATTAACCCGCTGACTATGAAATCTATAGGAAATAAAATGATTTTGAATATTCCAGTCGATAATAGGGTAGATGATCAGCAAACTAATGCTCATCGCTATATATAAAAAGGGATTTCTAAGGTGACTGCGATCAAAAAGCAATATATAAGCAATGATTCCGGACCATATAAAAACACCATGTACTTTGCTCATGATGCACAATCCGTTTAATATTCCCAAAGCAATCCACCATACCTTTAAGTGATTGCCTTCCAGTCCCTTATCAAACACCTTGATTACTGAGATCAAAGAAGCTAACCAAAAAATCATCTGCGGGCTATCTGGTAAAATATAAATACCGATGCCTATACTGGTATAAATGCACGTGGTATATAGGAAAGCGGCAAACCAGCCAGCCCGCTCACTATGGATCAGTGTACCAAGCTTAAACATGAGCCATGTACAAATTGAAGCTGCTATAATGGCGCCCAGGCGTACAAACAATTCACTATGCAGCAATAAATTAGCGGTAGTAAGCCTTATTAACCAGGCTACCATAGGCGGGTGATCAAAATAATTCCATTGCAACTTATTGGCCAATACCCAGTAATATGCCTCGGTATTGCCCAATTCAGTTGCGGAAGCAAAGAGTATCCTGACTAATGTTGAAATAACAATTAGCCAGGTTATTTTTTTGTTATAATTCAACGGTTAGCTAACTACTTCAGATATAGCGATTGATCAGGTTTTCCAGGTATTCCTGTTTTCCGCTTATTGTTTTTGGTTCACCGTTTGCAATAGCGTAATCCCTCAATGCTTCTAATGTAACTTTACCTTCCTCAAATGCCTTACCTGTACCGCTATCGAATGATGCATAACGTTCTTGCCGGATAGAGCGGTATGCTGATTTTTGCAGGATATTATCGGCATTTATAAGCGCACGTGCAAAAATGTCCATGCCACCGATGTGGGCATAAAACAGGTCGGCGGGGTCGGTTGAGTTACGGCGTATCTTGGCATCAAAATTAATTCCGCCTCCTGCAAAACCTCCGGCTTCTAATATGATCAGCATGTACTCCGTAACCTCGTTAATGTCGTTAGGGAACTGGTCGGTATCCCAGCCATTTTGTGCATCTCCCCGGTTAGCATCAATTGAACCAAGAATACCGGCGTCAGCGGCAACCTGCAGATCGTGCTGAAAAGTGTGCCCGGCCAAAGTTGCATGGTTTACTTCCAGGTTCAGTTTCATGTCTTTTAACAGGTCGTATTTTTGCAGAAAGCCAAGCACTGTCGCCGCATCGTAGTCATATTGATGCTTGGTAGGCTCACAAGGTTTGGGCTCGATAAAAAAAGTGCCTTTAAATCCATTTCTACGGGCATAAGCTATCGATTGGTGCAGAAATTGCGCCAAATGTTCCTGCTCACGCTTCATATCGGTATTCAACAGGGTCATATAACCTTCACGGCCACCCCAGAATACATAGTTCTCGCCATTGAGGGCAATTGTGGCGTCAAGGGCTGCTTTCACCTGGGCAGCAGCATGGCTTAACACATGAAAATCAGGATTGGTAGCAGCACCGTTCATGTATCGGCGGTTTGAGAATAAATTGGCGGTACCCCAAAGTAATTTAACGCCGCTATCTGCCTGTTTTTGTTTGGCATAATCAACCAGAGCCTGGAGGCGCTTTTCGTTTAGGCTAATATCATTGGTATAATCAACCACATCTACATCATGAAAACAGTAGTAAGGCAGATTCATTTTAGTAATGAATTCAAATGCCGCATCCATTTTATCTTTGGCGCGATCGATAGCATCAGCTTTTTCGTTCCATGGGAATAAATGCGTAGGCTCGCCAAATGGATCAGCTCCCGAACCACAGAACGAATGCCAATAGGCGCAGGCAAACCGTAAATGATCTTTCATGGTTTTACCGGCAACTACCCTGTCCGCATCATACCAGCGGAATGCCAGTGGATTATCGCTTTCCGGTCCTTCGTACTTAACCTGTCCGATGCCTTTGAAGAATTCTTTTTCGCCCCTGAGAATCATGTTATTGAATGAGTTAGTGATTGATTGTTGTGTTGGTTGAATTAGTTGTATTAGTTGTATTAGTTGTATTAGTTGAATTAGTTGTATTGGTTTATTCGATGCCTGATACCGAATACCTATTACCCCATTTTACTATTTAATATTTTTTTCCAATCCTGATATATTGGTTCAAAGCGGTTGCCTTTTGGTTCAACAACTTTTATTTTTTCTAACTTATTGAAAGCCTCTTTAGGTGATGAAAAAACTTTTGCGCCGATACCGGCACCAAGCGCAGCTCCAACACTGCCATCGTTTTTATAAAGCTCTACCGGAACGCCCGTAGCGCTCACGAAAATTTCGGTGAACAGGTCGCTCAAAAACAGGTTGGCCCGGCCAGCGCGGATGATGGCTGGTGCCATACCATTTTCGCGCATAATATCAAGCCCGTATCGGAATGCACAAGCGATGCCTTCCTGTACTGCGCGAAGTATATGTTCTTTACTGTGAATGTTGAAATCAAGATTTTCAATATGGGCGCCGATAGGTTTATTGTTCAACATACGTTCAACTCCGTTCCCAAATGGGAGTATCCGCAAGCCATAACTACCAACCGGTGCCTGGGCGGCAATTTCATTTAATTGTGTATAACTGGTATTCGGTCCGAATAAAGCCTTTGCCCAGCTGTACAACCTGCCTGTGCCGTTTATACATAGTAGTACCCCCAGGCGTTGTAAGTTTTCAGCGTAATTAACATGTGCAAAGGTGTTTACCCTGGATTGCCGATCATAGGCAAGTTTATCGCTGACTCCATAAATAACCCCCGAAGTACCTGCTGTTGCAGCTACTTCACCCGGATTCAGCACATTCAACGATAAGGCATTATTGGGTTGGTCTCCGGCTTTATAGGCAACCGGAATGCCAGGTTTTAACCCTAATTTATTTGCTACCTCGGGCAAAAGCTCGCCGTGTGTTGAAAAAACCGGCTTTATGAGCGGGAAAAACCAGGAGTCGAAATCAAAATATTTGATGACGTCTTTGGATAGTCTTTGATCTAAAAAATCGTAGAAAATCCCCTCTGATAATGCAGATGCGGAAGTAGTTATATGACCGGTTAGCCGCATGGCTACAAAGTCGCCCGGTAACATTACTTTGTCTATTTGTTCATAAACTTCTGGTTCATTTTGTCTAACCCAGGCCAATTTTGAGGCAGTGAAATTGCCTGGCGAATTTAAAAGATGTTCAAGGCAGCGTTTTTCTCCGATTGCAGTAATAGCTTTGTTGCCAATTTCTACAGCGCGACTATCACACCAAATAATACTATCACGCAATACTTCCTGCCGGGCGTTTACAAGCACCAATCCATGCATCTGGTAAGCAATGCCTATGGCAGCAATATCTTTCGGGTCGTATTTGCCACCCCGATTGCATAGCTGAATGGCTTGTTGCACCTGAAGCCACCACATTTCGGGCGACTGCTCGGCCCAGCCAGGTTGGGGCGATAGAATGGCGTTCTCCTGATCAGGATACTGCGCTGAAGCTATTGCCTGCTGCGTTTCGGAATCAACTACCGATACTTTAATAGACGAAGTGCCAATGTCAATACCTAAGAGTAACATCAAGCGCAGATTTTACAGGGTGAATTTTTGTTCGGAATAATTGGCTTCCGGCTACTAAAATAAGGTTATTTTTTATAGTAGGATGAAAAAAGTGCTTAGTTAATAGGTGATTTGTTAACCTGCAATCAGTTAGGCAATTGATGGAAAGTTAAAACTTGTTTTAACTTTCAAAAGCCAACAGAACACTTGTCACAAATCACCGATCACAAGTTAACCGATCACCAGTTAGCAGATCACTACAAAATTAATACCCCAATCTTGGATCAGATTTAAACTTCAGCTGAAATTCTTTTGGTGCTTCGGCGCCCAGCAGATTTTTAACAAAATAATCCCAGCGGCGCCGCATCATATAAAATGAGTATTGTCCGTAACCATGAGGGCTATTTGGAAAAACGATGAGGTCATAGTCTTTTCCGGCTTTTTCAAGTGCTTCAATAACCAGCAAGGTGTTTACAGGCGGCACATTATCGTCCATTAAGCCATGGGCCAGCAGCAGTTTGCCTTTAAGATTTTTAGCCAGATTTTCATTGGCTTGTGCTGCATAATCTGAATTGCTTGTCAAACCATTGTAGCGCTCGCCCCAGTCGTCCTCATAATTCAAATTTTCATGGTTTCCGGATTCAGATATACCCACCTTAAAAAAGTCGGGATAGCGGAACATTGCACCGGCAGTAGCAAATCCACCTCCGGAATGCCCCCAGATACCTACACGATTGGTATCAATATAAACATACTGTTGTGCCAGTTGGCGTATGCCGGCTATTTGGTCGGGCAGCGTATTTTCGGCCATATTGCCGTAGCTCATATCGTGGAAGCTTTTAGAGCGAAGTGGGTTGCTGGTGCCCTCAATGGCCACAACAACAAATCCAAGCTCAGTAAGCGCGTTGCAATCGCCTCTTGAGGCTGCAAATGACCAGCTTCCTACACTACCACCCTGCGGACCCGGATATATATAGTCAATGATCGGATATTTCTTGTTTGGGTCGGCATTAGGCGGCGTAAACAACAGGCCATAAATATCCGTTTTGCCATCATGTGCTTTAACCGAGAAGGGGATAGGAGCATGCCATCCGGTAGCTACCAGTCTGGAAACATCAGCAGATTCAAGCGCTAGCAATTGTTTGCCATTTTGGTCGCGCAATACGGTTACCGGTGGTACATCTGGTTGCGAATAAGTATCGATGATATACTTTCCATTTGGAGCAAATGAAGCCTGATGATTGCCTTCCGCAGGGGTAAGATCGGTCAGGTGTTTGCCATCAAAGCC
>Ga0164296_1000500_pt1 | contig 46204 bp, 43 predicted proteins | sample GEODES057metaG_FD_113533 | JGI IMG/M metagenome (GOLD analysis project Ga0164296, IMG submission 113533) | Dystrophic lake water microbial communities from Trout Bog Lake, Wisconsin, USA - GEODES057 metaG | ecosystem: Environmental > Aquatic > Freshwater > Lake | place: USA: Trout Bog Lake...
GAAGCTATTTTCGAAACAGTCGGTGGCATAGCTCCGGGGCATTTTTATGGCCCCACCACTTTATCGAAAGATTCCACGATTCTTTATTTATTTCTGCCTGCAAAAACCAGTGGGCAGATTACCCTTAAAGGATTAGATAGTGAAATTGAGAAAGTTGAAGTATTAGGCAATGGATCTAATTTGACCTATAAAATTGTAGGAAAAGTTTCATGGAGTAAAGTGCCAGGGCTTGTTTTTATTGATGTTCCCAATACGGTGCTTGATACTTATATGACCGTATTAAAAGTTAAATTAACCAAGCCTTTACGTTTGTATAGTGGTAAGGGAGGATTGTAAGGGCAGTCATATATATAATTGATCCATCTAGCTAAAGTCTTGTTACTTGAATTTCTAGCTCCCCCTAGAAATTGCCGCCAACCATTGATCGAAAGCTATTAGAACCTCTTAACAACCATTTCTGAAGTGATTAAGTGCAAAAGAAGGACTACTACGGTTGGGTTTTCAAAATATTTTAATAATTCCACCTTATTTTGAATAGGATTACAGAACCTGTATGGTATGGATACTGTGGGCAATGAATTGAAAAATGTACTAAAAGCATTCAAACAGTTTTCTGTGTCTGCTGACTAAGAAAAAATAGTATAAATGCAGAAGACCAATCAGTACTGATTGGTCTTCTGCATTTAGTCGGGATGACAAGATTTGAACTTGCGACCCCACGCCCCCCAGACGTGTGCGCTACCGGGCTGCGCTACATCCCGAAATGAAATTGTTGATAAACGGCCACAAATATAGGAGCAAAAAGAAATTTTCAGGCTATATTGCATAAAATTTTATAGACAGAAATGAAGATTCTTCTCAGGAAGGTTTTAATTGCAGACCCCAATATTGTTTTCAACAATACCATACAGGATGTTTTAATTGAAGATGGCATCATTACTTCTATTGACATTGATATAAAAGACAGTGCCGATCAAGTAATAGAAGGCCATGAACTCATTGTTTCTAGCGGCTGGATTGACCCCTTCTCCCATTTTTGCGATCCGGGCTATGAGTTTAAAGAAACATTGGAAACCGGTGCTGCAGCGGCGGCGGCGGGTGGTTATACCACGGTGCTTGTTTTACCCAATACAAACCCCATCATCCAAAGTAAGTCGCAGGTTGAATATCTAATACAAAAATCATTGAATCTGCCGGTACATATTTGTCCATTAGGCGCTATTACAAAAAATATAGAAGGAAAAGACCTAGCCGAAATGTATGATATGCAAGCTAGTGGCGCAGTGGCTTTTAGCGATGGTTTATCCCCTGTTCAGACTTCAGGCTTGCTACTAAAGGCTTTCCAGTATGTTAAAGCTTTTGATGGCGTATTGGTTCAGATGCCTATCGATAAATCGATAGGTACTCATGGTTTGGTGAACGAAGGTATTGTTTCCACAAAATTGGGCTTACCGGGCATCCCAGCCATCGCCGAAGAAATCATTATTAAACGAGATATAGACTTATTAAGGTATACCGATAGTAAACTGCATATTACAGGTATTAGCACGGCTAAAAGTCTAGCACTCATTAAGGAAGCAAAAACCGAAGGCCTATCTATTTCTTGTAGTGTTACCCCTTATCACCTTTTCTTTTGCGATGAAGACTTGATAGCGTATGACACCCATTTAAAGGTGAATCCGCCCTTACGTACCCGTGAAGATATGCTGGCCTTACAATCGGGTGTTATAGATGGATCGATCGACTGTATTGCCTCGCACCATTTTCCTCAAAACTGGGATAATAAGGTTTGTGAGTTTGAATATGCAAAATATGGTATGATTGGATTAGAAACGGCTTTTGCCATTATCAATCATCAGCTACCTGCAATCACCAATCATCAATTGGTACAATTGTTTAGTACAAATGCCGCTCGTATTTTTAACTTAACCAAACCTAGCTTAGCAGTTGGTCAGAGAGCTGAATTAACTTTATTTAGCAGACTTGAAACAACCGTATTGACAAAAGAAACCCTTAAAAGCAAATCTGCCAATACGCCCTTTCTAGATAAAGAATTAAAGGGAAAAGTGATTGCCATCATTAACAAGGGAAAGCTGTATTTGAATTAGTATAGACCAATAAATTTATGAAATACAACATTCATTCGCATATTGCCAAAGGGTCTATCATTGCCTTCATTTTAATTATCATAAACATCATTGGACAAACAACACAGTTGGTGTATGAAAGTTGGTTTGGTTGGCTTAGTTTGGCAACCTTCTTTGTGGGCATTGTTCTTTCAATTATCTATTTTGGAAAACTAGAAAAAGAAGAACTAACATTTAGCCTATTATTTACCCATGGTTTTAAAGCAGCGGCAGTAGCTATTTGCATCGTTTTTGTCTATACTTTACTATCTGTTTATATAGTATTCCCTGGATTTATTAATAAAATGATGGAAGAAGGGATCCTGCAAGCTAAAAAATTAGGAAAAACAGAAGCAGAAATAAAACAATATCTTGCAATTGGTAAAAAAGTGTTTTTAGCCGGTAGCTTAATGGTTAACTTGTTTATGGGGGCACTTGCTGCCCTTATTGGCTCATTACTAACTAAGCAACTGTTTCCTCATCCATCAATCACAAAACAATAATGGATTTATCAATCATCATACCACTACTGAATGAAGAAGAGTCTTTGCCAGAATTAAGTGCATGGATAGAAACTGTTGTTACAAATCATAACTTATCGTATGAAGTGCTATTGATTGATGATGGAAGCACCGATAATAGCTGGGAGGTGATTAATGATATCGCTAATAAAAATCCGCATTTCAAGGGCATTAAATTTCAGCGTAATTACGGAAAAAGCGCCGCATTAAACGAAGGCTTTAAGGCTGCACAAGGGAATGTGATTATTACCATGGATGCTGATTTGCAAGACTCGCCCGACGAAATTCCTGAAATGGCTAGAATGATTATTGAAGATGGCTTTGACATTGTTAGCGGATGGAAAAAGAAACGTTACGATAATACTTTCACAAAAAATATTCCTTCTAAAATATTTAATACTGCCGCTAGTCTTAGTAGCGGCATTAAACTACATGACTTTAATTGCGGATTAAAAGCATATAAAAGAAAAGTCGTAAAGAGCATCGAAGTATATGGCGAAATGCACCGTTATATACCCGTTATTGCCAAAGGTGCTGGATTTAAAAAGATTGGAGAAAAAGTAGTGGAACACCGTGCAAGAAAATATGGTGTTACTAAATTTGGATGGGAAAGATTTGTAAATGGATTCTTAGACCTATTTACCATCAGCTTTGTAAATAAGTTTGGGAAAAGGCCCATGCACTTTTTTGGTTTATGGGGTACCTTGTTTTTTTTGGTTGGTCTTACCAGTATCATTTATTTGATTGTTGCTAAATTTATCGACGCAGATATTTCGCTTACCAATAAACCCGCTTTTTATATTGCATTAACAGCAGTTATAGGAGGTATGCAGCTATTTTTATCGGGCTTTGTAGCAGAACTAGTGGCTAGAAATGCTGCCGATAGAAATGTATATCTGATTGAAGAAAAAATTGGTCTTTAATATTTTATTCAATGAATAAGAAGGTAATTATTATTGGACCTGCACATCCGCTACGTGGCGGATTGGCCTCATTTGACGAAAGATTAGCCAAACAGTTTCAATGGCAAGGTTACGATACTACTATCTACACCTTCTCTTTACAGTACCCCGATTTTCTGTTTCCTGGAACAACACAATATTCATCGGAACCTGCTCCTGCCGATATTCAAATAAAAGTGTGCATCAACTCGATGAATCCACTTAATTGGCTAAAAGTAGGATTAGCCATTAGAAAAAACAGCCCCGCCATCATCGTTGTTCGTTATTGGCTACCCTTAATGGGACCTTGTTTAGGCTCTATCTTAAGATTAGCAAGCAAGAAAAAGGCTACTAAAATTGTATGTATTGCCGATAACATTGTTCCACACGAGAAACGTATAGGTGATAACCTTTTTACTAAATACTTTGTAAAGCCTATTGATGCCTTTGTTACAATGAGTACAAAAGTATTAACAGATTTAAAAAGCTTTAGTAATAAGCCCGCCAAACAAATTGTACATCCATTATATGACAATTTCGGAGCTCCTGTATCTAAAGACATAGCAAGGCATCATCTAGCACTCAATCAAGAGGATAAGATTATCTTATTTTTTGGGTTTATTCGAAAATACAAAGGGCTAGACCTGCTTTTGGAGGCAATGAATGATGAAAGAATTAGACAAGCCAACATTAAATTATTAATTGCAGGTGAATTTTATGAAGACAGAAAGTATTATGATGAGCTGATTGAAAAACTAAATATCTCGGATCAACTGATACTCAAAACGGACTTTATCGCAGATAGTGAAGTAAAATATTACTTAAGTGCCGCTGACTTTGTGATTCAACCCTATAGAAATGCTACCCAAAGCGGTGTAACGCCCCTAGCCTATCACTTCGAAAAGCCAATGCTCGTCACAAATGTGGGTGGCTTACCCGATTTAGTTCCCGATAGAAAAGTTGGCCTAATCGTTGAACCTGAACCTATGGCTATTGCTACACATATCCTTGAATTATACAAATTAGGCGAAGATTATTTTTTGCCCCACCTTCGTGAAGAAAAAAAGAAATACAGTTGGCAAATTCTGGCAGATACTATTATTCAGCTCTAATTTCTTATTGTAATTACTATTTTTTCATTGAATTGGTGCTAGTTTTGAGTGCCCTAATGTTGGGTGCTGAATATCGTCTATCAATATAACCCGATTAAAATGATCTATAGAAGTAAAGCCCCATTAAGATTGGGACTAGCAGGTGGAGGTACTGATGTAAGTCCGTATAGCGATGAATTTGGTGGTGCAATCCTAAATGCAACCATCTCTTTATATGCAACAGCCTCTATAGAACCCTTAGCAGAAAATGGTATTATCATTGAAGCACTTGATCGAAAGGAAGAAGAACATTATGAGTGGGCAAAACAACTGCCCATCAATGGTACTTTAGATCTGGCAAAGGGTGTATATAATCGCATTCAAAAAGATTATAACCTTCCTACTACCAATTTTAGACTATCTACTTTTGTAGATGCTCCTGCAGGTAGTGGATTAGGCACTTCCTCCACATTAGTGGTGGCGATAATTGGGGCTTTTGTTGAAATGCTCAAACTTCCATTGGGCGACTATGACATTGCCCATTATGCATATGATATTGAAAGAAATGATCTAGGATTAGCAGGTGGTAAACAAGATCAATATGCGGCAACATTCGGCGGCGTTAACTTTATGGAGTTTTATGATAACGATAAAGTAATTGTAAACCCCTTACGTATACGACAAGAATATTTAAACGAGCTAGAACATAACTTGGTACTTTATTATACTTCTACTAGTAGAGAAAGTGCCACCATCATTAAAGAACAACAAAAGAATGTGTTCCAAAAAAATGAAAAAAGTATTGAGGCCATGCATCAATTGAAGGAACAATCTAAGATGATGAAAGAAGTGATGCTCAAAGGACGTTTAAATGGTATTGGAGAAATTTTAGACTATGGCTTTGAACAGAAAAGAAAGATGGCCACAAATATTTCCAATAGCTTAATTGAAGAAATGTATGTGGCTGCAAAAAATGCAGGCGCTACAGGCGGTAAAATTAGCGGCGCTGGTGGTGGTGGTTTTATGACCTTCTACTGTCCTAAAAATACCCGTTATAAAGTGATTGAAGTGTTGAATAGCTTTGGTGGCGAAATAAAGCCCTATCATTTTACTGAACAAGGATTAACCACTTGGACAACCCTTTAATTTATAATTTTATATTTCAAAATAAAAGAGCATGAATACCCAGATAAAACAAATTATAGCTGCTTCTATTAGCACAAAACAAGAATTGTTGAATGATGAAAATATACACCAACGATTAATTGAAGTAATAGATCTCATCACTGCCGCATTTAAAAATGGAAATAAGGTTTTATTTTGTGGAAATGGTGGAAGTGCTGCCGATGCACAACATTTAGCCGCTGAATTTAGTGGTAGGTTTTATAAAAATCGTAAAGCACTACCAGCCGAAGCCCTGCATTGTAATACTTCTTACCTAACAGCTGTTGCTAACGACTATAGTTACGATGTAATTTATGCTAGACTTCTAGATGGCATTGGCACTAAGGGCGATGTGGTGATTGGACTAAGCACTTCGGGCAACTCTACTAATATCCTTAAGGCTTTTGAAGTGGCGAAAGAAAAAGGAATTATTTCGATTGGCTTTACAGGCGCTAGTGGTGGCAAGATGAAAGAAGCGAGTGATTTTTTATTCAATGTACCTTCGAACGATACCCCCAGAATTCAAGAAAGCCATATCATGTTAGGACATATCATCTGTCAGCTAGTAGAAGCAAAAGTATTTCCTGAATAATAGGTAAGCACTCTTTACAAAATATTAATTCATGAAAGAAGCAATCATTCTTGCAGGAGGATTAGGTACCAGATTAAGAGCTGCGGTTCCTGAATTACCCAAATGTATGGCTCCCATTAACGGCAAGCCTTTTATTGCTTATGTCATTGATCATCTACAACAACAAGGAATTGAAAGATTTATATTATCGCTTGGATACAAATCTGAAGTTTTGATTGACTATTTTCAGCAACTAGCTAGCGGATTAGATATTCACTATGCTATTGAAAAAGAGCCATTAGGAACTGGTGGTGCTATACAATTGGCATGCCATAAAACCATGACCGAAAATGTAGTGGTAACCAATGGCGACACCCTATTTAAAGTAAATATTCCTGCGCTCGCCCATTTACATTTATTGCAAAAATCGGATTGTACCCTTTCGCTAAAGCCGATGAAAAACTTCGAAAGATATGGTGTTGTTGAGCTTAACAGTAGCAATCATACCATCTCCCTATTTAAGGAAAAACAGTTCTATACGCAAGGATACATCAATGGTGGTTTATATGCCTTAAAAGTGAATGCCTTCTTAGAAAAAAAACTACCGGAACGTTTTTCTTTTGAAAAAGACTATCTAGAAAAATATTATACAGATGGGAATATGGTAGGTTCCATTCAAGATGAGTATTTTATAGATATTGGCATTCCTGAAGATTATAATAGGGCTAAAAATGAATTAGTATGACCGACTTGAAAAATATTGACAAACAATGGACACTCTTCCTAGATAGAGATGGTGTTATTAATTTCGAAAAAAAGAATGAATATGTATTAGCCTGGGATGAATTTAAATTTATGCCCGGCGTAAAAGAAGCTTTAAAAATAGTAAATGCCTTATTCGGAACAATTGTAATAATCACCAACCAAAAATGTATTGGCAAACAATTGATAAGTACCGAAGGGCTTAATCAAATACATTCGCATATGTTGCAAGAAATTGAATTAGCGGGTGGCAGAATTGATAAAATTTATTTTTGTCCAGATTTATCGGATGATTCTCCTAATCGTAAGCCGAATCATGGGATGGCCTTACAAGCGAAGTTCGATTTTGCAGCAATAGATTTTACAAAAAGCTTGATGGTAGGAAATAAATTAAGCGACATGCAATTTGCTAGAAATGCCGGCATCACGAGTGTCTTCGCGGCGACAACCAATCCCGAAACAGCTTTTCCACATCCATTTATTGACTTTCGATTTAAAAATTTATTGGATTTTGCCGAAGCATTAACAAAAGCTTAAACCTCTTTTGTTTAAACATTATCACCATTGTTGAATTTAGCTTTGTAACTTAGAACCAATGATCAAACTATGAAAGCGCTGGTAATTATTGTCATTCTGTTTTTTGGGTCGATCATCGGCAAGGCACAAACTATGAGTGTCGAGAATAGAATAAAAATAGAACAGCTGGAGAATGGTATAAAGCCTTTTGCTAATCAAATGGTATTTGATGAAGAGTGGATTGACCGCTTTAAAGCAGATAGCTTATTTATTCGGGGCTTTGTGCAAGCATTAAAGCTAACTTATTCCTTCCATTATCCTTTTGATTCTATTAAAACCATTTCAAAAATATATGCGCCCGACAGTACTTTTAAAATATTTACTTGGGAAGTAATGAAAGACTTTTCTTACTATCGTCAAAGAGGTACGATTCAAATGAATACTCCTGACGGATCCTTAAAGCTTTTTCCGCTATTCGACTTTTCTGAATTTACCAACGCACCTAACGACTCTATTCGAGATACCAAACATTGGATTGGTGCTATTTATTATAAGATCATTTTAAAGACGATCGATCATAAAAAATATTATACCTTATTAGGATCGGACGATAATAATGAACGTACTACCAAGAAATGGATAGAAATATTAACCTTCGATGATCATGGGCAACCTCAGTTTGGCGCTCCTAAATTTGCTTATCCTACAAATGATGAAACAAAACCACAGGGCAGCGTTTATCGGTTCTGTTTAGAATATAAAAAAGATGGTGGTCTTAGAATGAATTATGATCCTAAGTATGATGCCATCATCTTTGATAGATTAACGAGCGAAAATGAAGACCTTTCGAACAAAGTAGACCTTGTGCCTGCTGGTGATTATGAAGGTTTTAAATGGGTAAATGGGACTTGGCAATTCATAAAAAATCCGTTCGCTAACACTATTTTCAATGATAAGCAAAGTAGCCTCTCTGATCCGCTTTTTGATGAAAAAGGAAATAAAAATGAAAAAAAATTAATAGAGCAATCCAAAAAAAATCTAGAGAAAGCCAATAGTAATGATCCCAATAAGGTGAATGATAAAAATAAAGCCTACCAACCAGGAGAAAATAGTAATAACTAAAAAATGGCTGCCTCAATAAATCATGGCTCAAAATAACCGTAGCTAATAGCATCAATAGAAAGCCCCGAATTAAGACAATTCGGGGCTTTCTATATAAACTTTTATGGCATTAGTGCTTAATCTAGCTTTAATACGGCTAAAAATGCTTCCTGGGGTATTTCTACGTTACCAAACTGCTTCATTCTTTTCTTACCTTCTTTTTGTTTTTCTAATAGTTTTCTTTTACGGCTAATATCTCCACCATAACATTTTGCGGTAACGTCTTTTCGCATGGCTGAGATATTTTCTCTTGCGATTACTTTAGCACCAATCGCCGCTTGTATTGCTATTTGAAACTGTTGTTTTGTAAGTAATTCCTTTAGTTTTTCACATAATTTTCTTCCAAAATCTTGTGCCCTACTTCGGTGTATTAATGCACTCAATGCATCCACTTTCTCATTATTAAGCAGAATATCCATTTTTACGATATCGGCCTCCCGATAACCAATTGGTGTATAATCGAATGAAGCATAACCTCTTGTAGAACTTTTTAGTTTGTCGTAAAAGTCGAATACAATTTCAGTCAAGGGTAATTCAAAGGTAAGTTCCACACGTGTAGGTGTTAAATACGATTGATTGAGTAAAATACCTCTTTTTCCTAAACAGAGGGTCATAATATTTCCTATATAGTCGGGCGAAGAGATGATTTGTGCCCTAATATAGGGCTCCTCAATGCGATCTAACTTGGTAGGATCAGGCATTTCGGTAGGATTATTTACAGTAATCTTATCTCCTTTGGAGGTATAGGCAAAAAATCCAACGTTGGGAACAGTGGTTATCACTGTTTGGTTAAACTCTCTTTCTAAACGTTCTTGAATAATTTCCATATGTAAGAGTCCAAGAAAACCACAACGGAAACCAAAACCTAAGGCCTGAGATGTTTCTAATTCAAAGGTTAATGAGGCATCATTTAATTGCAATTTTTCCATGCAGTCTCTTAATTCCTCAAATGCATCGGTTTCTACTGGGAATATACCTGCAAATACCATTGGCTTTACTTCTTCAAATCCGTGGATCATTTCCCCAGGATTATTGGCTAGTGTAATGGTATCTCCCACTTTTACTTCCTTGGCATTTTTGATGCCTGTAATTATATACCCAACATCTCCGGCTTTTACTTCTTCCTTGGGTGTCATACTAAGCTTTAATACACCCACTTCATCGGCATTGTAAGTAGTATCGGTAGAAACAAACTTAATCTTATCGTTGCGCTTTAATACGCCATTTAATATTCTGTAGTAAACAATAATACCGCGGAAACTATTAAATACACTATCAAATACCAATGCTTGCAAGGGGGCGTCGTAATTACCCTGAGGAGCAGGAATACGTTCAATAATGGCTTTTAATATCTCTTCGATGCCAATACCGCTTTTGCCACTAGCCAATAAAATGTCTTCGGGTTTACAGCCAATCAAGTCCACAATCTGATCTGTTACTTCTGGAATCATGGCTCCATCCATATCAATTTTATTGATTACGGGAATGATTTCTAGATCGTTATCTATGGCTAGGTATAAATTACTGATGGTTTGTGCTTGAATACCTTGCGATGCATCTACTAATAATAGGGCACCTTCGCAAGCGGCCAATGCACGACTTACTTCATAACTAAAATCCACATGTCCAGGCGTGTCGATTAAATTAAAAACGTATTCCTGACCTTTGTAGGGATAATTAATTTGAATGGCATGACTTTTAATAGTAATGCCCTTTTCTCTTTCTAGATCCATATCATCTAGTACCTGATTCATCATATCACGGGCACCGATGGTATGGGTAAATTCTAATAATCGGTCGGCCAATGTACTCTTCCCATGGTCAATATGCGCAATAATGCAAAAATTCCTAATATTCTTCATACTCCGCAAAGATATAAGACTGAACGTCAATATTGTTTTATCGGTAGCCCGTTTAAATAAAAATTTTAAATATCGCTTGAAAAACAGGAAATTAGGATAGAATAGGAACCGAAATAGTGTATTTATAATTCAGTTAAGACTTTATTTTATAGAAAATCTAACTTATTTAGGGTTTAGAATGGTGCAACAGCTTAGCATATAAGTCTATAAATTGCTGACCAATGGTATTTTCATTGTATTTCAGAGAGGCTGCATGGGCAATTTCAACAGGATTGTATTGATGATACTTACACATCATTTCATGGAGTGCATTCGTAAGCAAAGCGAGATTTTCGCTAGGTACCAATTGGCCATTTTGTGGGTTTACCGCTTCTGCAATACCTCCCACATTGGAGGAAACCACGGGTAATCCACAACACAAAGCTTCAATAATAGCACAAGGAAAATTCTCATGCTTGCTAAACATCACCAAAGCCGACGAACGTTTCATTTGCTTGGCTATTTCTTCATGTGGTATCTGGCCCAAGAAAGTTATTTTATTTTTTATAGTGGAAGCAGCCACCTTGTTAATAATATCGTTTGTAACATTGCCTGCAATGATGAATACCCAATTTTCATTTATTTTATTAAGTGCTATAAATGCATCTATTATTTTATCTACATTTTTTAGGGGATAGATGGTTGAAGCATGAAACCAGGTAAATAGGGAGGGTTTATTTTCTTTTTCATAGTTAAAGCGCATGGTATCTACCACATTGTGGATGACTGTTACCCCCCTAACCGAAAATAACTGTTCTATTTTTTTGGCCATCACAGCCGACACATTTGTGATAGCTGTAGCGTCTTTATAAATTTTATTTGTATAATATTTAAAGAATAAACTTCTACTATCGAAATTGTTTTTTGCTATCGGGTCGTACATCGAAGAATGATCGGAAACTATATAGGGAATTTTCCATTTATTCGCATATACCCTGGCTAGAATCCCTGCCTTCATAGGCACATGTACATGTATCAGGTCGGGAACACCATATTGCGCTGTATATTCAAGTAAAATGGCACGATACCTTTTTTGATATTTTAGGTTATACCTAATTTTATCAAGCAGGCTAATATGCCATTTTCTGAAGGCAAATCGATAAATAAAACTTCGTAAATTATCAACTTTTGTATAGTGATTAGATTCTGTTGTTGGGACCTCCTTACCTACTTGCACTAAGTGAATGAGATCGATGTTGACAAATTTAGCCACTGCAAGGGCATGGCGCTCTATGAAGTCGCCATTGGTAGGTTCTAAATTGTTGGGATAGCTACTAACAAGCCATAAAATTTGCATCTGCTAAATTATTAATTTATTAGTACTTTCTTCACCCATAACCAATCGGCTTTTTCAAAATGCCACCATTCGTTTCTTTTGAATTTTATGATGCTTGCAAAATGATAAAAGGAGTATAAAAAACAAGTGGCATAACCTATACTACTTATGATGGCTGCAAAGTAAATGCTATAATGTTTGGCAGCTAAAAAGTTTAAGCTTATCACAACGATTAAGCCATAGAGCGATCCTTTTACATTGAGTAGAACATTGCCTTTACCACCCAAGAAAGCCGATAATAAACTTAATATAGAAAGACATAATAAGCCCGGCATTAAAAATAGTAAGGGTATTTGTACCTGATTAAAGGTTTTACCAAAAATATAAGGAAAAGCCCAGCTTCCAGTTAGACCAATTAAAATAATAGCTGCCAAAAAAACCTGTAATAAAATTCTAAAGAGCCTAACCATAGTTTCGCTCACATCTTTTTGTAATTCACCACTCGCAGTTTGTGAAAATAGAGCGCTTGAAATAACTTGAGGAATAAGTAGAAATAACTGCCCAAGTTTTGAAGCCTGTGTATAATTACCCAAATCGTTCGCGGTACAATTATATTTTACAAACCAATAGTCTATTCTACAAACAAAGAAGAATGCAATATTAGCGAGAGCTGCCATCATCGAATAGCGAAATAATATATGGAGTTGTGCTGGAGTGGGCAATGAAAAATGAATGAAAGTGTTATTCATAATCGCCAATACGATAAGTAAAATGATACCCTCTACCAATGGGATAGCAAAAAAGAAGGTCTCGAAAAAAAAGGTATTCCCAAAAAATCGTTTTTCTACTAATAATAAAACAATTGCTAAAAGATTCAGTAGGCCTAATAAAAAGTTGGGAAGAAAGAAGTTTCGCTTTGCATAAAACAAGGCAGTAGTGAAATTGATGAGAAACATGCCCACAATAAAACACAAACCATATTGAACATATTTTTCTTTGTTTAGGGGTATATTTTTCTCAACATGACTGAAATAATAGCCTAAAAAAAAGAATAAAAGTATACTTATGAAAACAGACCATAGTATACCAAAGCTCGCTAGCCGATTGCTATCAATTAAATTGCCTGAGGCATGGAAAGTAAAAGCACTTTCCATACTCATACTTACCAATAATAAAAATAAAGTAAAATTAGCTGTCAGGTAATAGATAACACCCATGGTTCCTGCCTGCAATACTCTAGCACAAACCACATTCAAAAGAATGGCAGTTAGCAGGTAGAAAACACGCCATATAAGGCTTTGTTGTATTAGTTTATTTAGCACATTAAAATTAATTCTGTCTGTAATAAGCTTCAAGCCCAAGTAAAAGATAAAACTCTTTTATTGGGCTTGAAAATCTGTTATAACTTCTATTGAACCATGCTATTGTTCTATTGTCAAGCAAGATCAATTACACATATGGGTAATGCTACTATTCCCAGAATTTAATAGGATAAGCTGAACAATTATGATCTGACTCTCCTTCCAAAGCCTGGCCAATAACCTTAAATTCATCGGGTGTAAGCAAGGTTTCGATGAAAGGAAATAATTCCCTTTCCTCAAACCTAATATGTTTTTCTACTAGTTGATAAAGCGCTGTAAAAACGTCATCATCGGCTGCAGCTGCATTTTTTGAAAACAATTCTTTGATTTGTGCATGCTCTAAAATCATTCGAGTAATGCCCTCTATTAATTCGCTATGCTTCATCATCAAAGGCTGAAGATGCTTCTCTTCTAATTCGAAATGATGCTGCAAATCGGTTTCCCAAAAGAACATGCAAAAATCTTTCATCAATAGTCTATCAGCGTTTTTCTTGAATCCTTTTTCTAAAAGCAAACAAAAAAATAAACCATTATGATGTTGTCTTGATAAAGGCTGTAGTTCAATAGATCGTTTTGCCATCTTATTTTAAGGCATTAATTATCGCTACAAATTCAGTTGCATTTAATGAAGCGCCCCCCACTAATCCACCATCAACATCTGGCTGTGAAAACAATTCAACTGCATTATTGGCTTTTACACTACCTCCATATAAAATAGAAATATTGTTGGCAATGGCCTCGCCATATTTAGCAGCAAATTCTGCTCTAATGAAAGCATGAATTTCTTGAGCCTGATTGCTAGTAGCGGTCTTACCCGTACCTATTGCCCAAATAGGTTCGTAGGCAATAACCACTTTCACAATTTCCTCGGCCGATAAATGGAAAAGTGATTGTTCTAATTGATTAGCTACAAAAGCATTTTGGCCATTGGCTTCGCGTATTTCTAATGCTTCCCCGCAACAAAATATAGGGGTAATATTATTTTCTAAACAGATGTTTACTTTTTCGGCTAATAGCTGATTGCTTTCGTTAAAATATTCTCTTCTTTCACTATGTCCTATAATAACATATTGGATGCCTAAAGATTGCAACATCTCTACACTCGTTTCGCCGGTATAAGCCCCATTAAGTTTACTATAACAATTTTGTGCAGCAATAAAAACATTTTGTTTACCTGCCACCTTTTGTTTCGCCATCGCTAAATATGGAAAAGGAACCGCAAAAATAGCTGCTTGATTGGTTTTTAGCTCCTGTGGTATTGCTAAAATAGCATCCAATAGTTCTTCCCCTTTTTGCAATGTTAAATTCATTTTCCAGTTTGCTGCGGCAATTTGTTTTCTCATACGCTTGTTTTTTCTATTTATTATTTTAGATGATGATACTGTTATCTATGACTAAATATATGTTTTAGAATAGCAATATCTGCTTCGCTAACATGTTGTAGTTTCATTTTTTTCCAATTGTCGATATCTCTCACTACTTTTTCAAATTCATATTTCCGATTAATTCCCCAGCTAAAATCATCAATCACTTTGGGTAATAATCCTTCGCCAAAAACATTACAACAAACACCTATAATAGAGCCTGTATTGATGCAAGAATTAATAGCCGTTCTAGAATAGTCGCCCATCACTACTCCAAATTTCTGCCCTGCCAACATGAACGATTTAGTATATCTATTCCACAGTTTAACTTCACTGCCTGTGTTTTTTACATTGCTATTACTCGTTCCAGCGCCTATATTACACCATTCCCCAATGACGCTATCCCCTAAATATCCATCATGTGCTTTATTGCTATTGGCTTGCATTAATACATTTTTAATTTCGCCGCCAACCACACAGTTAGGGCCGATTGAAGTAGCGCCATATATTTTGGTACCCATTTTTGTTACGGATTGCTTACCTATTGCAAAGGGGCCCCTAATCAGGGTACCTTCCATTAAAATCACTTCTTTGCCAATATAGATTGGGCCCGTTGTTGAGTTGAGCGTACAATATTCAACAGTCGCATCTTCTTCAATAAAAATATTAGCACTATTGATTACTTGATTGGTATGAGAAATGGGCGCCGAGCTTCTATTGCTCGTTAACAAGTCAAAATCTGCACGAATCATACAGTTATTCCATTCAATCATTTGAGCAGGATACTGTAATCTATTTACAAGGGGAAGTTCAAATACCTCCTCAAATTGTTGTACTGTATTTTCCTTGGTATATATGGATATTGGTGACTCGCTATTTGCTGCAATCAGTCCGTTTTCATCCACCAGTGCCTGTCCTAATTTAAGCGATAAAATCTTTGTACTTAGCTCCTTGGTAATAATGACACCTGCATCAATCCACAGGGCAGCTTCATCTTCAAATGGGGAATAATAAGGCGCTAAATAAGCATCAGTACTAATGAATATCGGTTGATGGGTAATTAGTGCCCAACGTTCTTTAAACGTAAGAATGCCACAACGTATATCAGCAACCGCTTTTGTTAAAGTGAGCGGAAATAATTGTTCACGTAGTATATTATCAAAAAGTACAATGGCCATATATCAATTTTACAAAGCTATGAAAGTTGTTTAATCTAGTTATAACTTTCCATGACGATACAAAAATTTTATCCAATAACAGATGTTTTTAGGCTTTTCCATATCTACAATCAACTGTTTACGGGGCAAATGCGCTAGTGCTGGTAAGCTTTTCAAGTTGCCTTGTATCTGTTTTAATTGTCTAATAGCCACCAATCCTAGTGTATAGGTAGCCGCCATTGAAATACTAAATGCTTCTTTACGGGTGGCAGAATAGGGCAATAATTGAATTTTTTGTTTCATGCTATTCACTTGCCTTAGATAAAAGCTTTGCATGGCATGGGCATCAACAGTTCTATTAGCCAAGGTTTGAATATTTTCTTGCAAGTCTTTATAAATATCAAAAAGATCATTTGATAATTGTATCATGCTTCCTAATAGATACCAACAAGCTTCCTCTTCTTTTGTTGGAATAATATCTAAATAGTAACGGCACATCAACACGGCATTCCCGCCTTTTTCGAAGGTAATATGCTCGATTGCTTGATTCGTAATAGCGGAATCAAACTGTTCCATGGAAGCTACTTGTGCATCAAATTCTTTGCGCAGAACACCTAAATATTCTGTGGTATCTTTCATTCCATTTAATAAAAAAAGATGCGACTGTAAGAAGGCGCTCTCATCAAAACTAGTCGGTTGAAAATGATGAGGCTGAAAAGTAATAGCTTCTATTTGAGCAAGGGTAAGTTGTTGATTGTCGAAAAAATTATCAAATAAAGAGCTACAAATAAAATAATGAATACTACGCTCCTGTTCAATAGCGCTCGTGGTTCGACCGTGTAGTAAAGTAAACGCATCGTTTACGATGGCGAGGTATACACTATGGCTCTTGACTACTTTTTTAAAGGTAGCAGCATCAAATTTCCCTTGCAATTTTTTTTCGATCTGTTCTACATAAGTCATAGCTTGCTTAATCGCTCTTTTTCTTACCCAAACCAAGCGTAAGCCAAAGCGAATGACGATAAAACAAAATTTAAAAAAATATAACATATTAAAAGCAAGGTATAAAAGAATGAGTAAAACTTACTTAATATGCGCAACTTCTTAGTTGTAATAGGTAAAATCTTTTATTAACTTGCAGTTCAAATTAAAACACCATGAGCTTAGGAACATTCTCTTATCCATTACCGGCCAATGAACCGGTTTTATCGTATGCACCGGGAAGTATTGAAAAAACAACCCTTAAAAAAACATTGGCAGAGCTAAAATCGAAGGTAGCAGATATTCCTATGTATATAGGCAATAAAGAAGTTAGGACCAACAAAAAGGTAGCGATTCATCCACCACATGAACTAAAACATACACTTGGCTATTTTCATGCGGGCGAGGAAAAACATGTTAAGCTTGCGATTGATGCAGCCCTTGCTGCAAAAGACCATTGGAGTAATATGACTTGGGAGAGCCGTGCGGCCATCTTCCTAAAAGCGGCTGACCTGCTTTCTACTAAGTACCGTAGTTATATTAATGGCTGTACAATGCTGGGTCAAAGTAAAAATGCTTTTCAGGCAGAGATTGATAGTGCTTGCGAATTAATAGATTTTCTAAGGTTCAATGTTCATTTTCTAAGTACAATCTATCAGCAGCAGCCGATGAGTAGTGCAGGAATACATAACCGACTAGAATATAGACCATTAGAAGGTTTTGTATTGGCAGTTACCCCCTTTAACTTTACGGCAATTGGTGGCAATTTACCTACATCTGCTGCTATGTGTGGCAATGTAGTAGTATGGAAGCCTGCTAATACCCAAATTTATTCTGCACAAATGTTTATGCGGGTGCTAAAAGAAGCTGGGTTGCCAGATGGGGTAATTAATTTAATTTATGTAGATGGACCTACCATTGGGAAGGTTTGCTTTAACCATAAATACTTTGCTGGCGTACATTTTACCGGATCAACAGGGGTGTTTAACAATATGTGGGAGACTATTGGTAAAAACATGGCAATCTATAATGCATATCCTAGAATTGTGGGTGAAACAGGCGGAAAAGATTTTGTGGTGGCACATAAATCTGCCGATGTAGATGTATTAGTCACCGCTTTATTAAGAGGTGCATTCGAATTTCAAGGACAAAAATGTTCTGCTGCCTCCAGAGCTTATATTCCATCGAATATTGCGGAGAAAGTAAAACGAAAACTAATTGCCGGCGTAAATAGTTTTAAAATGGGTACTGTTGAGGACTTTACCAACTATATTAATGCGGTGATTGATGAAAAAAGCTTTAACAATATTAAGTCGTATATAGATGCCGCAAAAAGGTCAAAAAAAGCGAGCATTCTAGTGGGAGGCGAATGTTCTAAAAAAGAAGGCTACTTTATTCAGCCAACCATCATCCTTACGGAAGATCCAAAATATAGTTCTTTATCTGAAGAAATATTTGGTCCCGTATTAACGATTTACGTGTACCCTGCCAATGATTTTGAGAATACTTTGGCACTAGTAGACACCACCTCGCCCTATGCCTTAACAGGATCTATTATTGCCCAAGATAGAGCTGCTATTGAATTGGCTACCCATCGACTACTTCATGCAGCTGGAAATTTTTATATTAATGATAAACCAACAGGTGCTATTGTAGGTCAACAACCATTTGGAGGCGCTAGAGCTAGTGGTACCAACGATAAGGCAGGAAGTGCCCTAAACTTATACAGGTGGTTAAGTGCTAGAACCATTAAGGAAACCTTTAATCCTCCTACCGACTATTTATATCCATTTTTACAGGAAGCATAGACACGGTTACCGAACATAAACGTTTAAAATCTTGGTATCAGCAATGATACCCTTTTTATTGATGGGTACTTCATTCGTGACTGATTCGAGTTTTGTTCGATATAGGAATGGAAAAAAGGCCTGTAGGTAGTCTTTTATCAGAACATATCTCGAACAAGTCTCGTATCAGTTAGGTAGCAATGAGGTGTAAACGCCAGCTTCGCATTGAAGCCCATCATCTTCCCTTATTTATCGCATTCTGTTAAATGGCATTGTTGGGTGGATTGAAATTCAATCCATTGATTTTATGAGTTCATACTTTATGAGCATGCTTAACTTTACGAATTGAAACAGATGCTGATATTGGGTATAGCCAACATAACACCATGTAGATTAGAAACTAAGTGTTAGCTATGCTCAAGCAATAGGTATTTGGTGGTTCTGCTTCATGAGATTGAAGGTATACTAGACCAATCTAACAGCTATACAGCCATTAGAAAGAATTTGTATCAACTTTTACCGATCGTTTCTATGAATATATTTTATTAAGCTTTCTTTCTCTTTTTTTCCTTCGATTTGGTAGAAGCCTTTTTGGTAGGTACTTGATCATTATCTGCTACCAGTACCCATTCAAAATCAAGCTGTCTTTTTTCTAAATTAGCAGCAACTACTTTTATAATCACTTTATCGCCCATTCTAAACTGACGGCCACTTCTTCTTCCCACCAAACTATAATCACCCTCAATTAGTCTAAAATCATCATAATCGCTTAAGCTCATCACCGAAACTAAGCCCTCGCATTTATGTTCAACAGTTTCTACCCAAAAACCAAAGCTAGCAACACCACATACAACACCTTGGAAGGTTTCGCCTAAATGTCCTTTTAAAAATTCAACTTGTTTATACTTATTACCCGCACGTTCGCATTCCATTGCTGCTCTTTCTCTTTCGCTGCAATGTTTGCTTTTTTCTTCTATTTTTTTATCGATGATTGGCTTACCCATCAAAACACTTTCCAGTACACGGTGCACTAATACATCTGGGTACCTACGTATGGGAGAGGTAAAATGACAATAGTATTCAAATGCTAACCCATAATGACCAATATTATTGGTTGTATAAACTGCTTTCGACATAGTTCTAATTCCCAGTTGTTCTAGTACATGTTGTTCGGGCTTTCCCTTCACATCGGCTAACATTTGGTTAAAGCTTTGTGCAATTTTTTCGGGCGTAGAGGTATTAAAAGAATGGCCATATTTTCTTGCAAAAACAATAAAAGGCGCAAGCTTATCTTCGTTGGGTTGATCATGTACACGGTAAGGGAAAGGAATTTCTGGCTTACCAGATACTAGGTCTTTCTTAGCAGTCTTTGTGTTAAAGACTTTTTCGGCAACGGTTTTATTAGCTAGTAACATAAACTCTTCAATCAGTTGATGCGCTTCTTTACTTTCTTTTACCACAATGCCAATAGGAAATCCTTTTTCATCTAATTTAAATCGAACCTCCTGAGACGAAAAATTAATGGCTCCTTTACTAAATCTATTGTTTCGAATAAGTTGAGCGATATCGTTGAGCAAGAAGATTTCTTCTTTATAGATTCCTTCTTTTTCTTCGATGGTTTGTTGAACGTCTTCATACGTAAAACGATGATTAGAATGTATGACAGTTTTACCTAGCCAATACTCCTTAATTTCACCTTTGGTATTCATCTGAAAAATAGCGGAAAAAGTAAACTTATCTTCATTAGGTCTCAAAGAACAAAGTTCGTTTGAAATTTTTTCGGGTAACATAGGATTCACCCGGTCGGGCAGATAAACAGAGGTAGCACGCTTATAAGCTTCCGCATCTAACACCGATTCGGGATGTACATAGTAGCTTACATCGGCAATATGTACGCCAATCTCGTAGAGATCATCATTTATTTTTTGTATAGACAATGCATCATCAAAATCTTTTGCATCAACAGGGTCGATTGTAAAAGTGAGGATGTCTCTACAGTCTCTTCTCTTCTTGATTTCCTCTTTATTTAACACCACGGGCAAGCGGGCAGCTTCTTTTAAAACGGCTTCTTCAAAAGCAAGTGGGAAGCCAGCCTCGGCCAATATCTCTTTCATGGCGCCATCATTTTCATCCTCGGGATTCATGATACTTATTACTTCACCAACGGGCTTTTTATTTCCACTCTCCCACTCTACCAAACGTACGGCCACTTTATCCTTATTTTTAGCGCCCATAATTTTATTTAGTGGAATAAATATATCGGGCATGGGCTTGTCGGAATCAGGAATAAAGAAAGCAAAGTTGGTAGAGAGTTGTAAGTGACCAATAAACTCTGTTTGTTTGCGCAATAAGACTTCGGTTATTCTACCTTCTTTTTTTCGAGAAATCGCATTTTCCTTCATCACTTTTACGCAAACGGTATCTCCATGTAAGGCTGTATTAAAATCGCCTGGTCGCACCAAGACATCGCCAGTTTCGTCCGAAACAACTACATATCCCATACCACTTCTAGTAACTTCTAGCTGTCCTTTTATTGTAATATTTTGTGCCGCTTTATAGGAATTGGTTTTAACTTTTTTCTTTTTTTTCATTATTGCTGATTAATACTAAAGTTCTTAATAAATGAGGTGATGATACCATTAAACTGTTCACCTTCCTGAAATAAGAAAACAGATTGAATAGGTAAAACATACAATGGAAGACCAATTAATTGTTCCGAGAATTTTGTTAACCTCACTGCATCTTTTTCGGTGGTAAGAATAATTTTTTTCTTTGCATCAATTTTATAAAATAGTTCTTTTATTTCGTTCAAATCGTCGATCATGAAAATATGATGATCGCTATAATCTTTCTGATAATATGTTTCTGCATGTTGCAGTAGATATTCTTTTAAAGGCTTAGGATTAGCAATGCCACATACTAATAATACCTCTGTTTCGCTGGTAATGGCTTCCGTATTTTTTGTTGTAATATGGTAAGGAAGGCCATATTGTATATAGGTAAAAAACAGGTGCTGTGAAGGCAGTGGGTTAATTCTCTGTATAATTTTTTCTTTCTTTTCCAGGGAAAGGTCGGGCGGACATTTCGTTACAATGATCACTTGAGCTCTTTTTGCAGAAGCCCATTCATCGCGCAAGTCGCCAGTGGGCAAAAAGAAATCAGCGGTGTAGAGATTACTATAGTCGGTTAAGATGATATTTAATCCCGCATTAACAGACCGATGTTGAAAAGCATCATCTAATATAATCACATCCAAATCGGGCCGATCGTGCAAAAGTTGAGGAATCGCAACCAAGCGTTCCTCACCAACAGCCACTGCAATAGAAGGGAATTTTATGTGAAATTGCATGGGCTCATCTCCAATTTCAAGTGCATCTGTTAACTCATTGGCTAGCACATAACCTTTTGTTTTACGCTTATATCCCCGGCTTAAAGTGGCTATTTTGAATTGATATTGTAGTAGGTTAGCTAAATATTCTACCATGGGCGATTTACCTGTACCACCCACTGCTAAATTACCCACACAAATAATGGGAAAATTAAAGGTAGCAGACCTCAGATAACCCTTATTAAACATCCAGTTACGAATAATAATGATGAGCCCGTAAATAAACGCAAAAGGCAATAATACAATACGGAAAGACTTTAAAAAGAAATTATTCAAATTCATAAATATGGTCCGGTGTAATACAATAATTTAAAGGTACGTCAAAAGCAGAACTGTCTATAATTTTATCTATGGGCGAAAAATAAGAAAAGCCAATCTTAATAACATCGGCGCGGCATTGTGCTAGAAATCTGTCGTAAAACCCCTTGCCATAGCCTACCCGATGGCCCACTTTATCGCAGATTAGCATCGGTACTAATACAAGATCTATTTGGGTAGGAGCTAATTCGATTCCGTCTATTGGTTCAATGATACCCCATTTATTGGTATGAAATTCGGTAGACGCATCAACAAGAATAGCTTTCATTTCATTGGTGATTAAATTACAGACCGGATAAGCCCATACAATTTCGGGAAACATCGCTTCTATATAATCGGCAAATAAATGTGTATTGGGCTCATTGAAACTATCGATGGGCCAATAAGCAAAAACTGTTTTGATACTACTCAAATCAACTCTTTGCAATTGAATTAATAGTAAGTCATCCCACTTTAATTTATCAGTGGGAGTAATTAAGTTTCTTTTTTCTTTGAATATATTTCTTAGCTCTTTTTTCGTCATATCAAAGATTGGAATGAGGAACGAAATGTAATAGCTTGTTGTTGTACAAAGGCTTTATCAATGGTTGGGGCATAAGGAATTGTTCCAAGGCAAGGAAAGCCACTCCATTGAACAATCTCTTGTTGATAATTCAGGTATTGGTCATTAAAAACCCAGCCCAAAACATCCAAATTCCGCTGCTTACATATTTCAGCCGTTAATAAAGAATGATTGATACTGCCTAAATAATTACGACTAACGATAATAAGCTTGGCCTTTAATTTTAAAATTAAGTCAATCACAAACTCGCTATTATTGAGTGGAACCATAATGCCTCCAGCACCCTCGATAATTAGTGGCCGATGACCAATAGGTACTTGTTGTGCAATCGCATCTAGCTTTATCTCTATACTTTCTTCAGCAGCAGCCAAATGTGGTGATGCGGCTAATTGAAGCTTATATAATTCTGGATGAATCGTTGAGACAGCATTGCTAATTAAATTTTGCACAGTAAGGGCATCTGTTGACTCTTCGAAACCGGCCTGTATAGGCTTCCAGTAGTCGGCCTCGATGGCTTCAGTTATAATGGCGCTAACAAGTGTTTTTCCAATACCTGTTCCAATACCTGTAATAAAAATTGGTTGCTTACTCATTCACAAAAAATGAAAATAAAGTTGTTCCGTAATTTCTCATAAAGCTAAATCCTTCAAACTTTTCGTAATGATTGCGCGGAGTATGTTCCAACACAAAAAAACCACCTTTATTGATCATCTTTTTAGTTACAATCATTTTAGGTAACTCATCAATAGCGCCAAGTGCATAGGGAGGGCCCGCAAAGATAAAATCGAACTGATCGGTACAAGTAGTTAAAAAACTAAATACATCCATTTTTAGCACTCTATAGTTTTCCATTCCAAGCATCTCCGCATTTTTTTTAATAAAGGCATGCATGATGGCATCCTTTTCAATAATGGTGAGATCAATGGCACCACGAGAGGCCAATTCGTAGCTAATACAGCCTGTGCCCCCAAATAAGTCAAGCGATTTAATATTGGTAAAATCAATCCTGTTTTGTAGAATATTAAAGAGTCCTTCTTTAGCAATATCGGTGGTTGGTCGGGTATGCGGCATATTGGAGGGAGGACTAATTTTTCTACCACCCCAGTTTCCAGAAATGATCCTCATACAAGTAACTTTATAAAGGGTGAAAAAAAATGTAAAGGGTAATGATCATTATCGTTTAATAATGCGTGTTGTGTTGAGATATTATCGAAGGAAATGGCAGTAAACAATTGCCTGATACAAGCCAGTTCTTCTCCATCAAAATAAATTAATCCTGATATATTAATTTCCACATCTTGTGGTAACAAATCAAACTGTTGAATAATATTTGAAAGATGATAGGCAATCGTGTCGGCGTTTTGAAAAGTGTAAGACTGTATTAATTGCAGAGCACCGTCTTTAAGTAAAACCACGACCATTAAATGTTGGTAAAACTGTACTTTTAGAAACCCGATATGCTTATTGGCAGCAGTTCCTAGAAAAACATTCTCTATGATTGATGTATAACTATGAATTGAGTTACCTATCGTAAATTTATTTTCGATGATATCGATTATTTCTTTCTTTATTCGGTAGGCATTGATGAAGGAGGGTTCATCACCTATTTTTTCATGCTTGAGAACTGTCTTATTGTTATCACCATAAATAGCATTTAAATAGCCTTCTATACTATCCATCGAAAAATTATTAGAGGGTATCAATAATGCTTCCGGGAAATTATAAAATATACGGTTATCGCCATATGCCTGATCAAGTATTTTAGAATCTAATTGAATATGATGAAAAATTTGATCCCAATTATTTAACATACTATCAAATTCAAACAGTTCGATAGCCAATAGCTGATTGTTTAAGGCATCTTTCACCAATAGAGCCATATAGCTATGGCTCAATTCCAAAAATAGTTGAAAGTTGGCTATAGGGATTTCTTCTCCCAGATTTCCATAAATACTTATGCGTTTATGCACCATGAGTCAAAGATAATGAAGCAATGATATAAATAATCAACCAAGTATTAAACTGCCTTAAAGTATCCCTAAAAGCTTAGATTTGCCACTTTCTATGAGTGCACCAACCAGTCATCCAGATTTACGCGTAAATACTAGCAATAAGCAAATACTTCAAATTGCCATGCCCATTGCTGCGGCGATTGTGGTGCCACAAATTAACTTTATTACCAATAATATTTTTTTGGGTAGATTAGGACAACGAGAATTAGCTGTTGCCGGAATTACAGGGGTCTATTATTTGCTATTTGCCGTAATTGGTATTGGATTAAACAATGGTCTTCAGGCTTTGATAGCGCGCCGTGCAGGAGAAAACAAAGTAGATGAAATTGGGAATCTCTTTTCACAGGGCATTCGAATTGCCATTTTTTTGGCATTCTTGGGTATGTTCATTACTTGGTTTATTGCCCCCCCCATCTTAAAATGGTCATTACATGATGCTTCGAATGTAGAATTGGCTATCCACTTCTTAAATATTAGGATTATAGGACTCGTTTTTTTGTATTTGTACCAAATGAGAAATGCCTTATTAGTGGGTACCAATCAGAGCAAGTATTTAATTATTGGTACAGCGGCTGAGTCGCTAACAAATATTTTATTGGATTATTTGTTTATCTACGGAAAAGCAGGTTTTCCTAAGCTCGGCTTTATAGGCGCCGCTTATGCATCGGTCATTGCTGAACTAATAGGCTTAGTGGTTATATTTTTAGTGATCCATTATAATGGGATTAGTAAACAGTTACACCTTTTTAAAAATTACAAATTTGATTTACTAAAAACTAAGTTGATATTTAAACAATCTGCTCCCTTAATAGCACAGCATACATTAAGCATCATGAGCTGGAACTTCTTTTATATACTTATTGAACACCATGGCGCTTTAAACCTGGCTATTTCGAATGCCATGCGTAATATTTTTGGGTTCTTTGGCTGTTTTACTTGGGCTTTTGCTGCAACAACCAATGCGATGGTGAGTAATATTATTGGTCAAGGCTTAGAAGATCGGGTAATTGAATTGGTATATAAAACAATGAAACTTTCCTTACTATTTTCTTGTGCTGTTTGCCTGCTGCTTAATTTATTTCCACGCTTTTTTCTTTCTATCTATGGACAGGATGAAAGTTTTATTAGCAATGCAATCCCGGTTTTACAGATTGTTTCTTCGGCATTAGTACTAATGTCGGTGTCGGTGGTATGGCTAAATGCATTAACCGGTACAGGCAATTCAACGATGAACCTTATTACAGAAATGATTGCCATTGTATTTTATTGCCTCTACATTTATTTAGTATTAGAAAAATGGCATCTTTCCATTACCTACGGTTGGGGAAGTGAATGGATTTATTGGATTACTTTGTTAGTACCCTCTTACTGGTATTTAAAAAGTGGAAGATGGAAAGGAAAAGTGATCTAGGTAAAATAAACAATTCGATATCTACTACCAACTTTAAGGCATCTAAGATAGTATAACTGCTAATATTTAATGGCGATTGAGCATTCCAATGATAAAATCAGCTTATGGCAAATGGTTTTAGTATGGTATGCTTAATTTATTGTAACGCTTGCAGTCGCTTTTGGGCATCGGCTTTTAACACATTATCATCGAATTTTCGAATCGGTAATTTAACTGCAATCAGTAATATTTCCATTTCTTTTGCTGGCTTATTACTTGCTTTATAAGCTTTTGCAAGCGTTACCATATTTAGCAAAAAATAGGGATCAAGTGTACGACTCTTTTCAAAATATTGAATTGCTGAATCCAGGCTTGCATTGGGTAAACCACCAAATAGGGTTTTGATGGCTGCTCTTTTAGCAAAACTCATTAAACTCATCTCATAATGCCATTGTCCTTCAATAAAATTGGCCAAAGCATGGTGCGAATTTAAACGTAATGCGCCATCGGCATAATATTTCGTATCTCTAATTAGTGTAGCCATTTTCTTATGATCCGACTCCACAGCGGCCATTTTATAAGAAGCTAATGACATTGCATAAAAGGCATCCGCATTAGCGCTATCAGCTGCTAAAGCTCTTTTCGCAAAGGCCATAGCTGTTTCTAGGTCCATTTGTTTGTCGTTCTTATTTGTAGATCTTTCACCAATAGAAGTACTTAATACAGTAGCGTTTACTAGGGCTTTTATGTTGGCTGGATCTATTACTAGTATTGCTTTGTATTTATCTAGTGCTTCCTGTTCTTTAAACTGGTATTCAAGATTAGTAGCTTCTTTAAAAAGTAGCGTTGTTTCCTGTGCAGTAATTTTTAATACCAAGAGCGTAAAAATGAATAGCAAAGTTTTTTTCATATAAGTGGAATAGCTAATAATGAAATTATAATATTTTTTACCTAAGTAGGATGTCGCTCCGCTTGAATTCTAAACTTACGCCTACTGTACCTTCAAAGTTTTGTATGGGAGGATTCATTTTTTTGATACTAATCATTACTTCTTCTGCAATTGGATGTTGATGAAATATAGCTAGCACTAAATCGGTTGCAATGGTTTCTAAAAGTGGCGTTGGAATCAGCATACGTTCCCGCACTAATTCATAGACCGCTACATAATCGATTGTTTGTTGGATAGCGGTGCAAGGAATTTCTTTGGGATGAAATTTGATGGTAATATTCACTTCAAAATCGTTACCAACTATTGTTTCTTCGGCATACAATCCATGAAAGGAGTGAAATTTTAATTGTTGTAGATGAATCGCTAACATTTAGCTAAGATAGAAAAGGAAATAGTAAATCATCAAAAAAGAAATCCAATAAGTGAAGGTGCATGCATAAAATAATCACTACAATGTAAAATCATTCGATACTGCTTATTATTTATAGTTTCTTTAGGAAGTGGCTATAACCATAAAAAGGCGCCTTAGAAGGCGCCTTTTTATACTTAATAGCTTTATTTATACAAGTCCTTTTGCACTCAAATACCTTTCGGCATCTAAGGCAGCCATACAGCCACTTCCGGCAGCTGTTACAGCCTGACGATAATGTTTATCTTGTACATCGCCTGCTGCAAAAATTCCATCAATATTTGTTTTAGAAGTTCCCGGAATGGTGTTGATATAACCCGTTTCATCCATATCGATAAATCCTTTAAAAATATCGCTATTAGGCTGATGCCCAATGGCCACAAAGAATCCACTAATTGGCACTTCCATGGTAGAGTCTGTTTGCATATTTTTAATTCTAACGGCTTCCACTTTATTGGCGCCTAGAATTTCATCTGTATGGCTATTCCAATACACTTTGATATTGGGTGTATTTAAGACTCTATCCTGCATAACTTTACTAGCACGCATTTGATCACGTCTTACAATCATATGAACCGTGGTACAAAGCTTAGAAAGATAAAGGGCTTCTTCAGCAGCAGTATCGCCCGCCCCTACAATGGCAACTTCTTTGCCTCTAAAGAAGAAACCGTCGCAAACAGCACAAGCACTAACTCCAAAGCCATTGAGTCTTTGTTCACTTTCTATGCCCAACCATTTTGCACTGGCGCCGGTACAAATAATAACAGCATTAGCCTCAATCAGTTTTTCTTCATCTATCCAAACTTTATAAGGTTGTTGCGAGAAATCAACTTTTGTAGCTAAGCCATATCTAATATCAGCTCCCATTCTAGCGGCTTGTTTTTCGAAGTTAACCATCATTTCTGGGCCTTGAATCCCATCGGGATAACCAGGATAGTTTTCAACTTCGGTGGTGATGGTTAATTGGCCACCCGGCTGTATTCCCTGATATAATAAAGGCTTCATATTAGCACGAGCACAATAAATAGCAGCTGTATATCCTGCTGGTCCAGAGCCTATAATTAATACATTTACTTTTTCTGCTAATTCACTTGACATATGACTATTTTGTTTATTAAATACAAATTTATCATTCCCCTGATTTAATTAAGCTTTGATTTTACACATCCAAACCGAATATGGGGATAAACAAAAACCCTCTGATCGGATATCAAAGGGTTTTTAAAACTTTACCGATATAAATACCTATCCTAAATATGCTTTTAGTGCATTACTATATCGTGCTTTTTGAAGACGCTTAATTGCTCTTTCTTTAATTTGACGAATACGTTCTTTGGTTAGATCGTATTTCATGCCTATTTGCTCGATAGTAACTCCATTTTCACCGTCTAAACCAAAGTAGGCATTTACTATTTCAGCTTCACGCGGACTTAATGATTTTAATACGCGGCGAATTTCTTCTCTCAATGAATCTTTCATCACATCTTCATCGGTATCATCGCTACCTTCTAATAAATCACCCATTGCTACATCTTCAGCTTCATGAACGGGGGCATCTAAGGAGGTATGACGTGTGTTACTTTGGAAAATATTGTTAATTTCTGTTTCGCTCATTTCCAATATCTCGCTTAATTCTTCTGTAGAAGGTTCACGTTCGTGTTCCTGTTCAAAAGCCATATAAGCTTTATTGGCCTTATTGTAGGTTCCAATTTTGTTTTGTGGAAGTCTTACTAATCTACCTTGTTCAGCCAATGCCTGTAAAATAGATTGACGAATCCACCATACTGCATAAGAGATGAATTTAAAACCCTTTGTTTCATCAAAACGTTGAGCGGCTTTGATTAAACCCAGATTACCTTCATTGATTAAATCGCTCAAAGAAAGCCCTTGATGTTGGTATTGTTTTGCTACGGATACAACAAAACGTAAATTAGCTTGAACCAATTTATCCAATGCACGCTGGTTGCCCATTTTTATTTTTTGTGCAAGAGTCGTTTCTTCCTCAGGCGTAATCATCGGAATTTTTGATATTTCCTGTAAATACTTTTCTACTGCTTGAGAATCGCGATTGGTAATCTGTGTTGCTATTTTGAGCTGCCTCATATTCTATTGTTACTGATTGTTATGATTTATAAACGATTGAAGTCGCTAAATGTTGTATTTATCTTTGTAACCGCTGCAAAAATGTAAATCCACCTAATATTAAGGCGTGCAAAGTTACGTCAGAACCACCGATTATAACTGTTTTATTCAAAAAAAAACAAAATTTTGACTAAAATAGGCTAAAAATGTGTATTGATAAACATTTTAAAAGAAGTTTAATACAAGGTTTATCTTCGCGAATTATGGAAGAAATAATTGATTTTAGATCAGATACCGTTACCAGGCCAGATGATGGCATGATTACCTCAATGATGCAGGCTCCTGTAGGAGATGATGTTTTTGGTGAGGATCCTACTGTAAACAAGCTAGAAAGCCTAGTTGCAGGTCTGTTTGGTAAAGAAGCCGGCTTATTTTGTCCAAGTGGCACCATGACCAACCAAATCGCTATTAAAGTACATACACAACCTGGCGATGAAGTTATTTGTGATCAACTTTCTCATATTTACCAATACGAAGGCGGGGGAATTGCTTTTAACAGCGGCTGCTCTGTAAAATTATTGGATGGTGATAATGGCCGATTAACAGCCGAACAAGTTATTGAAGCTATCAATCCCGATGACATTCATAAGCCCATCTCATCGTTGGTCTCTTTAGAGAATACTGTAAATAGAGGTGGTGGAAGCTGTTATGATTTTAACGAAATTTTGAGAATTAAGGAAGTTTGCATACAAAATAAACTAAGCTTTCACTTAGATGGCGCTAGATTATATAATGCACTAGTGGCTAAAAATGAAACAACCAAACAATATGGTGAAGTATTTGACACCCTTTCCATCTGTTTAAGCAAAGGATTGGGCGCTCCTATTGGGAGTGTTTTAATAGGGTCTAGCCTTTTTATAAAAAAAGCTAGAAGAATTAGGAAAGCCTTTGGTGGTGGTATGCGCCAGGCAGGCATTATCGCTGCAGCGGGTATCTATGCTATTGAAAACAATGTTCAAAAGCTAAGATTGGATCATCAACATGCCCAATTAATTGCGAATGCATTAATGAAAAGCGATTGTATTGGCGCCTTATTGCCTGTTGAAACCAATATCATTATTTTCGAAGTTAAAGGCCGATATACACCTACTACCTATGTTGCAAAGTTGGCCGAGCAGCATATAAGGGCCATTTCCATTTCCGCTACCCAAGTTAGAATGGTCTTACACTTAAATATAACGCCTGCCATGGTTCTTAGAACCATAGCTATTATTGAATCTTTATAAATCTATCCATTATGTTGCCTAAAATAAACCCTACCAATACACAAGCCTGGATTCTTTTAAAAAAACATTACGAGACAGAAATGAATCGTAAACAAATCAAAGATTTGTTTAAAGAAGATGCAGCTAGATTTAATAATTTTTCCATTCGCTTTGAGGATATTTTATTCGACTATTCTAAGAATATCATGAATCAAAAAACAATGCAACTACTCTTGCAGCTAGCTACTGATTGCCAGCTAAAAGAAGCCATGAATGCCATGTTCTCTGGCGAGTTGATTAATGAAACCGAAAACCGCGCTGTATTACATACCGCACTTAGAAACTTCTCAAGCAACGAAATCATTGTTGATGGGAAAAATATAATGCCCCTTATTTCCAAAGTACTTGATCAGATGAAAAATTTCTGTGAAGAAATACATAGCGGTCAATGGAAAGGATACACAGGTAAAAAAATAAAGTATATTGTAAACATTGGAATTGGCGGAAGCGACCTTGGTCCCGTAATGGTGACTGAGGCTTTAAAACCTTATTGGGAAAGCGATATAGAGACTTTTTTTGTTAGTAATGTTGATGGAACACATATAGCCGAAACTTTGAAAAAAGTAACACCCGATGAAACGCTTTTTTTAATTGCCTCCAAAACATTTACTACACAAGAAACCATGACAAACGCCCATACGGCACGTAAATGGTTTTTAGAACATGCCACCAATGAGGCATATATTGCTAAACATTTTGCTGCACTTAGTACCAATGAAACAGACGTTGTAAAGTTCGGCATTGATAAAGCAAATATGTTTGAATTTTGGGATTGGGTGGGCGGTAGATACTCATTATGGAGTGCTATTGGCTTATCGATTGCATTGACGATTGGCTACACTAATTTTGAACAATTACTAAAAGGGGCTTATACTGTTGATGAACACTTTAAAACTGAAAAATTCGAAACCAATATTCCTGTATTAATGGCTTTAATTGGAACTTGGTATACCAATTTCTTTGGTTCACAAAGCGAAGCAATACTCCCTTACGATCAATATATGCATCGTTTTGCCGCTTACTTTCAGCAAAGCAATATGGAGAGTAATGGCAAAACCATCGACCGAAGCGGCAACCCTGTAAACTATGCTACAGGCCCAGTGATTTGGGGGGAACCAGGCACCAATGGACAGCATGCTTTTTATCAGTTACTACATCAGGGCACTCCATTAATACCCTGCGACTTTATTGCTCCTGCCATTAGCCACAATCCTATTGGTGACCATCATCTAAAATTACTGTCAAACTTTTTTGCACAAACAGAAGCTTTAATGAATGGCAAATCAGAGAATGAGGTAAAAGTTGAACTGATGAAAGCAGGTAAAAGTGAAGATGAAAATAAAAAATTAACACCATTCAAAGTTTTTGCAGGTAATAAACCCACGAACTCCTTTCTAGTTAAAGAAATTACACCCTATACTTTGGGTAGTTTAATCGCACTATACGAACACAAGATTTTCGTTCAAGGTATTATATGGAATGTATTTAGCTTTGATCAATGGGGTGTTGAGCTAGGCAAACAATTAGCGAATAGAATTTTACCAGAATTGGAAACTGAAGCGGATGCCAACACCCATGATTCTTCAACTAATGGTTTAATCAATACTTTTAAATTATTTAGAAACGGATAATATATGAAGCCTATTACCGTTAGACCTATTGAGCCTTCAGATAATGCCCTTGTGGCCAATATTATTAGAACTTGTTTAGTGGAATTTAATGCTGCTAAACCAGGTACGGTATACTTTGATGAGTCAACAGACCATTTATTTGAACTTTTTCAATCAACAAATAAGAGTATTTATTTTGTTGCAGTGCAGGAAGGAAAAGTAATTGGAGGTGCTGGAATATTTCCAACTGCCAATTTACCCACAGAAGTATGTGAACTTGTAAAAATATATCTCACTAAAGAATCGCGTGGATTGGGCTTAGGTAGATTGATGATTCAGAAGTGCTTAGATGCAGCTCATGCAATGGGTTTTACAAAGGTATATTTAGAAACAATGCCTGAACTTAGTAATGCGGTTAAAACTTATGAAACACTCGGCTTTCAATATCTAACAGCCCCAATGGGTTATAGTGGCCATAGTGCTTGTAGCATATTCATGCTAAAAACAATTTAAAAAATTAAATACAAAATCATAAGGCAGAATGTATACAGTATACATTCTGCCTTATGATTTTATTATTTTAATGGCTTAAACCTAGCCTGAAAAAATCTTAAATATTTTGGCTCATAGATCATTTCTAATCCTTTTATTTTTTTTCTATTCGCATACACCTGTTGGATCGATTCAGCCACCACATCCATATGAGCTTGTGTGTATACCCGCCTAGGAATTGTTACTCGAACTAACTCAAGTTTAGGGTGATAATTTTGACCCTTATCATTTCTTCCTGCCGATACAATACCTCTCTCCATGGTTCGTACACCCGAGTCAAGATAAATGGCAGCACTCAATGCTTGTGCAGGAAATTGATCTTGTTTTAGTTGAGATAAAAACTTTTTGGCATCTATAAATACACCATGACCACCAACTGGCAAAACAATAGGTATGCCTGCTGCTTTTAATTTATCGCCTAGATAAAGTACCTGCCCTACCCTTGCCGCAATATGATCGTTGCTGAGTGATTCCTCAATACCAATTGCCATAGCCTCCAAATCGCGCCCTGCAAGGCCCCCATAAGTATGTAGCCCTTCATAAATAACAACCAAATTTCTAGCTTCCTCAAATACCTCCTTATCATTTAGTGCTAGAAAACCACCAATATTAACCAATGCATCTTTTTTGGCACTCATCGTGGCCCCATCTGTTAGGGCACAGATTTCCTTTACAATGCTAGCAATAGACTTGTTCGCATAGCCCTTTTCTCTTAACTGAATAAAATAGGCATTCTCTGCAACACGCGTCATGTCTAATATAATTTTGATACCCTGCTTTTGTGTGAGTTTCCTTAATGCCGTAAGATTTTCAATTGAGATGGGCTGACCGCCAGCCATATTTACTGTTGTAGCAATACAGATGTAAGGAATTTTTTCAGCGCCATATTGCTTAATAAGCTTTTCTACTTTACTTAAATCTACATTACCTTTAAAGGGATGCAGATTGGCGGCATCATGTGCTTCATCGATGATGATATCATGAAAAACGCCCCCAGCCAACTCTTGATGCAAACGTGTAGTGGTGAAATACATATTTCCCGGAATAATATCGCCTGGGTTTATTAAACATTTTGATAGAATATTTTCGGCTCCTCGTCCTTGGTGTGTAGGCACTAAATATTTATACCCATAATACTTTTTAACAGCGTTTTCTAGGTGATAATAATTTATACTACCAGCATAAGCTTCATCGCCCATCATTAGGCCAGCCCACTGACGATCGCTCATGGCATTAGTGCCACTATCTGTTAGCAAATCAATATATACATCCTCCGACTTGAGCAGAAACGTGTTATAGCCTGCTAGCTCAATACATTTCAAACGTTGCTCCGGGGTATTCATTTTTAGCAATTCCACCATTTTAATTTTATAGGGTTCTGCCCAGGAAGCTTTAGTTGTTTTTGACATGATCTTCTGTTTTAGATAAAAAGAATAATTAGTAAAAAGGAAACCTATCGAATTAAGGGTTATAAAATTTTTAATATAAAAACAATCAGCATTTGTCAATGCCAAGGAGCTCAAAAAATTTTATGGTATCATTCAGCAACGAGAAGAATCTATTGCAAGCGAAACAACCAATAATACATAGTTGGCGCGCTTGTCGGAGAATATTTTACTGGGGTAATCTGGTAGCAAAAGATTTATTTGTACCTAAATTTAATCTTTATTTTGGTTGCATGCACAAAAAAATACAAGCAGAATGATGGCTTAAAATCGATATAATTTAAAAGACTGAAAATCTTGTAATTAGGATGGTTAATTTGAACTATATATTTTAAAGTATCGATATAAAAATAAAAAAACCGCTACAAAATAGCGGTTTTCTAAAAATATAAAAGAGATTACCATTTATCAACTTCCTCATTCGTAGCATGATCAATAGGCTTTGCAACAGGTATATCTGTTAATTCAGTAGACGCTGATTGTTCTATTTCAACCTCACTAGCTTCAACAGGAGTTGTTGTTTCATTTAATGCTTCACCGCCTTCATTTTCGGGATATTCGTGGTTAAAAGCATCGAAATCAAAATCAGGCATTAAGTCGGTCTTAACGTAGTCAACAGCTTCGGATAAAGCCTTAATAAATTTATTAAAATCTTCTTTGTATAAAAATATTTTATGTCTGTCGTAACCATTGTCATCAAAGCGTTTTCTGCTTTCTGTAATGGTAAGATAATAATCATTGCCGCGTGTTTCTCGTACATCAAAGAAATAAGTTCTTCTTTTGCCAGCTCTAATTCTTTTGCTGTAAACACTTTCCATTTTCTTGTCGTTATTCTCGTACGCCACAGTAAATTGATTTTAGTTAACTAATTCTTTTTAAAAAACACATAGCAAATATAGGATTGTTTGTGAATTGCAAAAATTTTAAGGAATAAGTTTTCAAATTTGTTTTTTTTCTAATCTTGGGTTTATAAATCATTAGGTGCCATACCAGATTCGGTTAGTTGTAATCGGTACAATTCGGCATAATAGCCGTTTAATTGAAGTAATTCTTCGTGGGTACCTTCTTCGGCAATTAAACCATCCTCCAATACTACTATTTTATTGAATTGGAAGGAAGAAAAGATACGATGCGTGATGATAATCGCTGTTTTGCTAGATAATAGCTTATCAAGGTTATTGACTATCTCGTTTTCTGTACGCGCGTCAACGGCACTCAAACAATCATCAAAAACAACAATTTCAGGATTTTTGATCAATGCACGGGCAATGGAAATTCTTTGTTTTTGACCGCCACTGAGTGTAACACCACGTTCCCCAATCATTGTATCGTATTGTTTATCAAAGCCTTTAATTTCATTGTGTACACTTGCAAATCGAGCCGCTTGTTCTACAGTCTCATGTGGAATAGGGGCAGTTAATCCAAAACCAATATTGTGTTCTACGCTATCGCTAAAAAGGAAAACATCCTGCGGAACATAGCTAATTTGTTCACGTAACTGTTTAATGGGTATTGACTGAATATTATTTCCGCCAATAGAGATGGTTCCACTATTAGGGTGATAAAAATGGAGTAATAGCTGCGCAACCGTTGATTTTCCACTCCCTGTTTTACCTAATAACAATACTTTCTCCCCTTCTTTAACAGTTAAATTAAAATGCTTTAAGGCAGTGATACCCGTATGTGCATAGGTAAATGAAATATTGTCAAAAATAATGTCACCTACTAGTTTATCGATAGGCTTCACTTGTTGGTCTTTAATTTCGGGCTGGGTTTGCAGAAACTCATTTAACCTTTTCTGCGAAGCAGAAGCCCTTTGTATCATACTAGCTGTCCATCCAATAGCACTAACAGGGAATGTAAGCATGTTGATATAAATCACAAATTCTGTAATAGTGCCCAGTGTTACACCATATTGATGGTGCTGCAGATACCAGCCTCCAATCCCAATAGTTAATAAATTACTTAGGCCTATTAATAACGCCATTGCAGGAAAATAGATTGCTTCAACTTTAGCCAATCCAATGGCATTTTTTCGATATTCGGTACTATTTTTATTAAAAAAAAGTAACATCGCTTTTTCCTGTACAAACGATTTAATGACCCTTATACCTGAATACGATTCCTGAGCTGTAGTGGTCAGATCTGATAACAAGGCTTGAATACGCTCACTTTTTTTATGAATAATCGTATTTACAAAGTAGATCGTGATGGCAAGAAAAGGAAGTGGTGACAAGGAAAATACGGTCAGTATAAAATTTTCACGCAACATATAGTACAAACTAAATCCAATAGTAGCCAGTAGGTTAATAAGGTACATAATGGCCGGTCCTGTAAACATTCTTACCCTACTTACATCTTCGGTAATACGATTCATTAAATCGCCAGTACTATGTGTTTTATAAAAACTTGTATCTAGTTTTTGATAATGATCAAAAATCTCGTTTTTCTGATCATATTCTATTCCGCGGCTCATTACAATAATAGTTTGCCGCATAAAAAACATGAATAAGCCACTTAAAAAAGCAAGTGCCAATAAGGTAATGCCACAAATAATAATATTTTCCTTAAGGGTAGTATTAGCTAGTTCAATATGATGAATCAATTTGACAACGAAAAAATCATATTCTATATTGCTACTTTTTCTTTGGATATTTTGATTGCCTGTTTGTTCACTAATAGAGTGGCCTACTTTATCAATGACATAGCCAAACATTTGAGGCGATAAGATCTTGAAATAGTTAGACAGAATGATAAATAGAATGCCTAAAAGCAAACGTTTACGATATTTCCAGAAATATTTATTTACAGCGCTTAAATGGTACATACTGTTCAAAGATAATGATTGAAATCATCATCCCTATAGAGAACTAGTAATTTTATGACTGGATATAGTTATGTAATTGTTCAATGACTTCTTTTTGAGAATGTATTGTTTCATTTACCACATCGCCAATAGAAATAATACCACAGAGCTCATTTTCTTTATTAAACACAGGCAGGTAACGAATTTTATGATCGTCTAATAAATGCATACAAGCCTCAATTGTAGTTTCTGGGTGGATATGAGGCAGGCCCGTGGTCATAATTTCTTTCACTTCCGTTTCTCCTGAGGCTTTACCCATTAAAATTACTTTTCGAGCATAATCACGTTCTGTGAATAGGCCCAGATATTTACCATTTTCAGTGATGACAACCGAGCCTATATTCCTTTCTGCCATTAACTTTAGGGTATCTAATACGGTAGTGGATCCATCAACAGCAATGGCTTCATTACCTTTTCGCGATAAGATGCTAGCAACTTTTTTCATATGCAATCGTTTAAAGGTAAAAGGTACTAAAAAAAATAAAAAAATACATGCTTTATATATTTTTTTTTTAATTTTTTTGGATGGATGTACTTACAACTGTATTTTTGTGGCGGAGAGTTGGCAGAGTGGTCGATTGCGGCAGTCTTGAAAACTGTTGACTGTAACAGGTCCTGGGGTTCGAATCCCTAACTCTCCGCAGGGTTACAGAGCAAACGAAGGCAAGATGCAGCACTGGCAAGGCTTTCAGCAAGTGAGTCAAAGCAACTGACTTCGTTTGCTCACTACAAATAACTTGAATTTCATCCTCTCTGGTGAGTCTTTTGGTGAGTTTTGTCTATTGAATTTGTTTTTTTTGCAGGTATTCGAACCTAAAAATAAAATATAGACACGCTCCTTTTCCCTCCTGCAACATCATCGTTGCGGCATTTTCTCAAAACTTTTCAGAATTGCTTTGCAATGCTTCCAATTGCTGTTAGCATCATTTGCAATTCATCTGGAAATTTGTAAATGCTTTTTACCATGAATAAAAATGATCAAAGAAGATTTACTAATCGTAAATCAATGCCACAGTTCAGTCTACTCGAACCAAATGAAGTAATGCTTGCTGCTGTCTACATCAAAAAAAGAAATAAAGCAGATACCAGCGGAATACTCTACATGCGCTGCTGCATGGATGGCCAGAGAGTTGAAAGATCTTTGGGAATATTTTTGAATGAAATAGAATGGGACCCTCAAAATGAAAGAATCATCGGCGAGGATGAGATAAGTTTCCATATCAAGAAACAAAAAGAAGATTTCATTAGAGAATTAAAGGAAGCATTCTTTGTCGCTAAACAAAGCGGTTCTTTTTACTCAGACTTAAAAACTGCATCTGCTATCCTTAAAGGAAAACTAAGAATACCAGAAACCATACTTGACATTTTTGAGGATGAACTAGACCGCATGCGTAACAATGAAGGAGAAGGATATTCAGATGCAAATATCCAAAAGCATGAAGTATGCAGAAACCATCTCATCGAGTTTTTAAAAGTGAAGTATAAAAAAACGGATATTAATCTTAGTCAGATCAACAAGCAAATGATATTGGACTTTATTGACTTTTTAAGAACCAAAAAGGCTTGTCAGCATAATACGGCAATGAAGCATGTACAGATATTTAAAAAAATGTATAAAGTGGCTTTAGATAACAGATGGATTGATCATAATGCTTTTGCCGGGATAAAACTTGGGTTAAAGGAAGTAAAAAGGGATATTTTAAGTCAGGAGGAATTAGATAGTATGATGCACAAAAAATTTGCTTCTTCAAGACTCGGACAGGTAAGGGATTATTTTGTCTTCTCCTGTTACAGTGGACTTGCCTATATTGATCTGAGTAATCTAAAGAAAAAAAACCTCACGGATTATCTCGGACAATGCTGGATCAATATTGAAAGGACCAAGACTAATGTTGCTGCCGTGATCCCCCTACTCACTCCAGCCCGACATATCTTAGATAAATATAACCCGGAATGGAAAAAAGCACCAGCAGAATCTCTATTATTTAAAACCATCTCAAATCAAAAAATGAACTCCTATTTAAAAGAGATTGCAGTTTTATGTAACATTGAAAAAGAGCTAACTTTCCATTTAGCCCGCCATACGTTTGCAACTACCGTAACCTTGGCCAATAATATACCGATTGAAACGGTATCTCGCATGTTGGGACATTCCAGAATTACTATGACCCAGCATTACTCAAAAGTCATTGATCAAAAAATAGCAAGGGATATGTCAGACTTGATTCGCCAATTAGAAAACGATAACACTAAAAATGATTAAATGAAAACACAAGCAACTACAGTGATAAAAGCTGATGGAAATACATTCAATAAGCAAACTACAGAGTTTGATAGCCTAGTAAATGAGTTTATGAGCAAATGGGGACTGTTCAGTAATATTTTTTTATTTGGAGAATTGGATGAAAACAAGTTCTCTTTCAATTATACAAGATATGGAGATTTCTGGACCCATGATTTAGCTACTACAGATATTATTGCATTTGAAAATAAATTAATCAATTGCTTTGAACGAAATGTCAAACAAAAGGAAAAGAGGTTTCGAAATAAAGTGAATTATGATTTTGGGTTTCTTACTGACTATATTCCAAAATGTATGATCAAATTAGAGATTGCAGAATTGCAAGTGGAAAAACAAGGAATCATACCCACTGTTGGCATAAAGCAAAATCTCAAAACTATTGTATTTGAAAAGGGATGGTATCATAAGAAGCAAACTATCAATTTAGACAAAACTGCCTTTAATGAACTGAAATTAAAATTTAAAACAAGTAATGAGTTTATTGATACGAAAGGTTATTTCAGATTACCGGATACGTTATATAAAGACACTTACAAGTTATTGCAAGTAAAAATGGAAATGCTCCGTAGAGTTTATGAGCATGTGTCTGAATACTACCAAAAGATGAGAAGGCAATTAATAACAAGATTTGACAAACCCCTTTTTATAATTAATCAAGCAGATAATCTATACATCATACTTCTTAGCTTACTAAGCTCCAATATTATTAAGCTAAAAGAAAAAGATGGTGAATTTGATGAGATGAATGTAAGAGAACGGCAGCAACTATTCAGACAACTATTATTTAATTTAAATTTGGATGATCGTTTGATTTCAGAAATAGTTCAAAGAATTACTCAGAATTCTAGAACTATAAGTAACCTATTTAAAGAACTTGAAAAAAGTTTGCCTCTTTCAGGTCAATAAAGATAGTCACAGCAAGGGTTTTAGCCCTTTATAGTTTTGTTCCTTGTGCCTTGAATAAGATTTTAAGCACAGGGACCTTTGGGTGAAATATTACCCATGAAAATTCTAAAAAATTCACAACCATTCAATCGTCCTTCTGTTTATTCGAAGGATAATTATCAACTCCTCGAGATCGGTAGTGGCCTCGAAAATATTTTTTCAGAAATTTTAAAGTTACAGGAATCTGTAACAGAGTTAAGAAAAGACTTCTTAGGAACAAAGCTGAAACAAGTATCCCAAACTCCAAAGGAGTATTTTACCATCAAAGATGTAACTGAACTTTTCGACATCTCCCCTCGAACCCAGCAGGATGAGCGATCGCGTGAGAGGTTAAACTATCTAAAGAAAACCGACGGTATAAAGATATTATATAAGAAAGAACATCTGACTGAATACATTCTAAAATATTATTTACCTAAAAAATATTAAAATATTAATTATATGTTATATACTTATTTAGAAAAACGCAAATGCGTTCATTGTGGCAAACCACTACCCGATCAATATAGTTTAGGACGAACTCACTGTAAGCCTATCCTGTTGGCAAATGGTAAATGGTCCAGCTGTAAGGACAAGAAATGGTCAGCAATAAGAAAAGTTGACGAAGTGGAATTTAGAAATATCAAAAATTTTCAAAAAAATATGTATCAAAGAATCGAATCATTATATAGACAAGTTGGTGAGATTGTATCTGTACAGCAAATAGACAAATTTGGCATAAACCTTATGCGTTGTGTAGAGCTTGCAGTCTCAAAGGATGGACAAAATTGGGAATATAGGTTTGTTACTTACGGATTTCAAAAAATTAATATTAATACATTCAAAATTATTCAACATGGAAAAACATTTTAACGTGAATAACGCGGAAAACATGGCCGGTGTCCGGATTGCATAAAGAATCTATAACCTATGAATATAATGACTATACACTTGTATTGGTTATTGTTGCATTGATTATTATTGCCGGCACCGTATATTTTATTATAACAACGAGAGCCTTAGAAAACGAAATCGTAACACTAAAGAAAGACAATGCATAATTGGTGCATGGGTATATTCTTTTGTACTTTTTTGTATGAAATAATATGACCTTCTTCACGGAAACCGTAAATACTTTCAACTAAAATGTTATGGCAAATCATAACATGATATTTTCCCAAATAAACGTTCATTGTTGAGTTTATGGAACTTTGATTAATGAAACGTTATTTTGGGAAAATGCGGGATATTTACAGAGGCAATTTCAACAAAAAATAGGCTGTTCCAAAAAATGTCTTACAAAAGGAACGTTTTAATAAGAAGCACAAATTAATTGATATAAGAAGTTATAAAGTCAAAAATATTATATTTCGGATATAATTTATTGTTTTTCAATAAATATTCATATTTTAGATGAAAATATAGTCATGAAATTTATCAATGGGTATTTTGATAGACTTGCAATTGGTGCATTATTTATAGGAAGTATTATTTCCATATTTGTTGCAATTCTTATTTTTTGTTCCGTTTTATTCAACTTTAAACCGTTTATAGAAGTAAGTGGAACTACACTGTTTGGATTAACTGATTTTAAAAAAGGGATTCCACTTGAGATAAAACTAAATGTCAATTCAGAGTTGCCAGATACTATTATTAATTATTCTGCAACTAATAATTTCGGAGGCAGTTCTTCAGGCGAGATTTATATATCTCGAGGAGAAAAAAGATTAGGTTCATTTAATTTAATTAATCATCAAGAATCAGTAGTACTAGATACCTTTCTTTTTAAGCAAAACATACATGAATGGAATTCAAAAGACCCTACACAAACTTCCATTAGCAGTCATGCATTCAAACTCACAGATGCAATAGTTTATATTGATGTAAAGAATAAGTATTCGAAAATTATATTTATTCTTCCGCAGATTCTTACAATGCTCCTTTTGGGGTTTTGTTGTTGGCACTTTGCAATGGTACTTTACTCTATCAGATTAGGAGAATCATTCATCGCTGATAATTATCGACGTTTGAATAGAATCGGGTTGGCTTTTATAATTTTCCAACTTATTTGGATTCTTTTAACTTTTGCATTGAGCAAATTTTCTGCAGGAGTTAGTTTATGGAATCAAAAACAAAACTATACTTTATACAGTTTTTCAGGCTCTCCTGACTATAGACTAAACTTCAGTTATTTCTTCATTGGAGGTGCAATTCTAATTTTAGCTCAAGCCTTTAAACGTGGTTACCAAATTCAACAAGAACAAGACTTAACTGTATAATCAATGAAAAATAAAAAATTTAAATTACTCATACTAGCTGTTAAGCTTTACTTGATAGTAGCTATATCATTTTCAATAATTGAAGGCATCTTTGGGGTATTTTCAGGTTGGGAAAGCGTTTCAACAAATACTTCTAAAACTGATAGAAAGTTATCTGCTTCAAGAGAACAAATTACAGTAATGCCTATAAAAGACTCTATCCTTTATGAAGGAAAAGATTATAGTATTACAGGAGTAAGATCATTTCGAATTCAACAAAGAAATGATGTCAGTCATACATATACTTTCTATTTATTTGATTTCAGTAAACTCATTTTAGGGCTAACCGGATTGGTCTTTTTTATAAAATTTTTACGAAAGTCATTTGCACTCCTAAATCAATTTGAAAAATTTATCATTTTGGACAAATCCAATTTAGTACTTCTAAATAAAACTGCCTACAATCTTTTAATTGCTGGAGTATCAATGAATTTATTTATAATGATTAATACGCTTTACAATAAAACTTGGTTTCATTTAAATGGGTATAGGATTGACTTTTTCACTGATTTTGATTTTGGGCCTATTATAACAGCATTGATTCTGTTGATTATATCTTGGATTATTAAGTTTGCTATTGAATTAAAAGAAGAAAACGATTTAACCATTTAACATGCCTATAGTAGTAAACTTAGATGTAATGCTTGCAAGGCGCAAAATGAGTTTAACAGAACTTAGTGAACGTGCGGGTATAACCATTGCCAATATGAGCATTCTAAAAAGCGGTAAAGCAAGGGCTGTTCGTTTTAGTACACTGGAAGAAATTTGTAAGATACTCGAATGCCAGCCGGGAGATATCTTAGAGTATATGGATGACAAGAGTTATAAAAAGTTATTTAGGGATAAGTAAAGTCTCAAAAAAAGACCCTTATTATGACTCATTATTAATTACCAAAATTTTCTTCTTTGTTCAATAGTTGTATTGAAGTCTTACAATCAGATAAGTGTTTATTCAATTCACATTAAAATCTACTTATATCAGATTAAAAAATTCTTAGCTTGTTTTTTATTGTGATTATACTTTATAGATTTATGATAATTTTTATTTATTAATATTTAAAGTTTCATGATCTTTTAATAAAGAGCATTTAATCCTGTATTCTTTTAAGCAAATAAGCGGCTATTAAAAAACCTTGAACTAATATCTATGAAAAAAATTATACTATTATTTTATGTAGTAGTGATGATTAGTCATCCCCTATTTGTAAAAGCATCGCCTACAGCCAATACACAAGACTCACTTGCATTAGTAGATTTTTATAACAGTACAAATGGCCCTCACTGGACCAATAAAAACAATTGGCTCTCAACTGCGCCTATCAGTACTTGGTATGGGGTTACAGTTAATAATAGTGGAAATGTATATACTGTTAATTTGCAGAATAATAACCTAACTGGCAATATTCCAAGTTCCATCGGTAACTTGACTGGATTAACTTCTCTTTTACTATTGAATAATCAGTTAACCGGAAGTATTCCAGTTGAAATCGGCAATCTTACTAATTTAACACAATTATTGCTTGATGCTAACCAATTGACAGGATCAATTCCATCTTCAATCGGCAATCTTACAAAACTTACAATACTTCGTTTATCGTTTAATCAGTTAAACGGAAGTATCCCATCTTCAATCGGTAATCTTGTCAATTTGCAATATTTATTGTCGAATGATAATCAGTTAAGCGGAAATATTCCCTCTTCAATTGGCAATCTTTCAAACTTAATTGATTTAGAACTTGGCTCTAATAAACTAACAGGGAGTATTCCAAGTTCCATCGGTAACTTGACTGGATTAACTTCTCTTTTACTATTGAATAATCAGTTAAGCGGAAGTATTCCTGTTGAAATCGGCAATCTTACTAATTTAACACAATTATTGCTTGATGCTAACCAATTGACAGGGTCAATTCCTTCTTCAATTAGCAATCTTTCAAAACTTACAATACTTCGTTTAGCAATTAATCAATTAACCGGAAGTATCCCATCTTCAATCGGCAATCTTGTCAATTTGCAATATTTATTGTCGAATGATAATCAGTTAAGTGGAAATATTCCTTCTTCAATTGGCAATCTTTCAAACTTAATTGATTTAGAACTTGGCTCTAATAAGCTAACAGGGAGTATTCCAAGTTCCATCGGTAACTTGACTGGATTAACTTCTCTTTTACTATTGAATAATCAGTTAACCGGAAGTATTCCTGTTGAAATCGGCAATCTTACTAATTTAACACAATTATTGCTTGATGCTAACCAATTGTCGGGTTCAATTCCATCTTCAATCGGCAATCTTACTAAACTTACACTTCTTCGTTTAGAAGCGAATCAATTAAACGGAAGTATTCCATCTTCTATTGGTAATCTTGTCAAGTTGCAAACTATTCTTTTATATAGTAATCAGCTAACAGATACAATCCCTTCCTCGATAGGCAATCTTACAAATTTAATTGATTTAGAATTGGGTTCTAATCAACTGACAGGTAAAATTCCAAACTCAATCAGTAACCTTTCAAACCTGCAATACTTACAATTAAACCAAAATAAATTAACAAGCCCCATACCTCTTAATATCGCTAATCTGCCTAATATAAATACAATTGCTCTGTATAATAATTCATTTGTTTTCGATGGTGGATTAGTAAATATTGGAGCGAAAGCAAGTACCTTAAATACCAGCTATTCTGTTCAAAATGTATTATACGATAGCCTGAATTTATATAATACCAATGGTACTTTTACTATGCAATTGCCTATTGCATATAGTGGCACTGGTGACACCGCCATGAATGGTTTAAAAGTTGATTGGTATAAAAATGGTAATTTATTTCAAAGTTTTAGCAGATTCCTTACTCCGAATACAAAAGTTACTTCTATTAGCTACAGCCCTGTTAATGCGCAGGGAACTGATGTTTTCTATGCAGTCATTACAAATCCTGCAGCACCCCAGTTAACATGAATATTCCGCTGATAGTGAGCCAGTGATTCCGGCCAAAGTGAGCCACTTGATTTAGTGTTCACGAACGTTTATCAAATATAATTATTTTTTGTTTCTGAGTGACTCTCCTTTGAGTTCTA
>Ga0164296_1000501_pt1 | contig 46171 bp, 37 predicted proteins | sample GEODES057metaG_FD_113533 | JGI IMG/M metagenome (GOLD analysis project Ga0164296, IMG submission 113533) | Dystrophic lake water microbial communities from Trout Bog Lake, Wisconsin, USA - GEODES057 metaG | ecosystem: Environmental > Aquatic > Freshwater > Lake | place: USA: Trout Bog Lake...
GCTTCCAAGGCCAGTTCTGATCATTTCGTAAGAGCATACCACGATACTTACGGCCTTGACACCGTGATCTCTAATTGCTCTAATAATTATGGCTCTTTTCATTTTCCCGAGAAACTGATCCCATTGGCCATCAATAATATCAAACAAAACAAGCCCGTGCCCGTTTATGGCAAAGGCGAAAATATTCGCGACTGGCTATGGGTCGAGGATCATGCCCGTGCGATCGACCTGATCTTTCACCAGGCCAAAGCCGGTACCACCTATAATATTGGCGGGCACAATGAATGGAAAAACATCGATCTGATTCGCTTGTTATGTAGCATACTCGACCAAAAACTCGGAAGACCTGAAGGTGAATCTGCTAAACTCATTACTTTCGTAACAGATCGCGCCGGACACGACCTGCGCTATGCCATTGATGCTACCAAACTTAAAAATGAGCTCGGCTGGGTACCAAGCATTACTTTTGAGCAGGGCTTGGATAAAACAGTCGATTGGTACCTCGATAATGAGCAGTGGCTTAATGACGTTACATCTGGTAATTACCAGCAGTACTACCAGCAACAATACGCTAAAAGATAATTGTCTACCAGAAAATAATGTTTGCGTTATTGATGAGGCCTTGTAAAGCAAATAAGATCCGCTGCACAATTCGGTAAATAAGATTTACATTCCTGCTTTGAAACAATACTAAAATCCTTTGTTCAAATCAACATAGAAAATCAGGAATGTTTATCTGGCAATGCCACTACCTGTGACCAAAGGTATTTTAGCCTGGTTAAAACTTCGGCAAAATCATTGGCATCATAGGGTTTTATCAGGTAACAATTTGCGTAGTTCTGGTAGCAAAGTAATATATCGCTTTGCGACGAAGATGTAGTAAGTATAATTACCGGAAGGCGATTATATTTCTTATTTTTTTTAATGAATTTTAGCACCTCTAAACCATTAAGTTTTGGGAGGTTAAGATCCAGCAATACAAGGTCGACGCCACCTTCATTTCCATCAAGATTCTCTAAATATTCAATAGCTGCCTTTCCATCTCTTACTACATCCAGCCGGCCGATATCTGCATCTTCGTTTAAAGTTTCGGTAGTCAAAAGGATATCCCCTTCATCGTCTTCTACCAGTAGTATATTCAGTGTATTCATTTTAGCTGATTGACAAGTGTAAAAAAGAAATTAGTTCCTACGCCTTCTTCAGACTCGATCCATATCTTACCACCAAGGTTTTCGATTATTTTTTTAACAATTGCTAAGCCCATCCCTGTCCCTGTATAGGCATCTTTGTTATGCAAGCGTTGGAAGATGTTAAATATCTTCTCATAATATTCTTTATTTATTCCTATTCCGTTATCACTTACAGAAATTTCAAAAGTTCCGGGTGATATCTCTCTGCTGCTGATCTTAATATGAAGTCGACGTCCTCTCATATTATATTTAAGACTGTTGCTCAACAGGTTTTGAAACACCTGGCGCAAAGGTGTTCTGAAACTGTGCAATTCCGGAAGATCGTGGAGTTCAATTTTCGCATGAAGATCTTCAATCTGACGATGGTAAAGCGTTATCACTGCATCAACTATCGAGTTGACATTTACTTCTTCAATATCCTCATCCATTCGGGTAACTCTCGAGAATTCAAGTAAATCGAGGATTATTTCGCGCATTCGCTTTGCTCCGTCGACAGCAAAATAGATGTATTGTTTAGCTTTATCGTCTAATATTTCGCCATATTTTCGCTCCAACTGCGTCATAAAGCTGGTAACCATTCGCAAAGGTTCCTGTAAATCGTGCGAAGCTACATAGGCAAATTGTTCAAGCTCAGCATTTGAAATTTCAAGTGCCCGTGTTCTTTCAGCCAAACTTGCATTTAATTCTTTCAATTGTAGTTCGGCATTTTTTCGCTCATTTATCATCTTAACAAAAACAGACAAACCGGTTTCTGAAGGATAAATGCTTAATTCATTCCAATAATTTGCTTTAGGATAGTAGGCTTCCATTCTTATAGCCTTTTGGGTATCAAATGCTTCCTGATAACCCAATTCGAAAGCTGTCCCTCTTAATTCCGGATAAATTTCCCAAATTTTATGCCCAACAACATCTTCCTTTTTATTGCCGGAAATTTTTTCTGCTACGCTATTCCAATAAGTAATGATCCAGTTTTTATCTAATGCAAAGAATGCATCGTCAATACTTTCCAAAATGGCATTTTTTTCTTCCAGCGATTGGTGGGCCGCCTGCTCTGCCTTTTTCCTTGCATCAATATCTTGGATACTACCGTACAAACGCACACATTTTTCATTTTTAAATTCAGCTTCAATGATCACCCTCACCCAGCGCGAATTCCCTAATGCTGTAACAATTTGCACTTCGATGTCTGCAGGAATGCCCTTTGTTGCAGCATTGTGCATTTTTTCTTCAATAATTTGCCGGCTTCCGTCATCTTTATAAAAACTTATAGCTTCATCCACATTTGGCAGATAGCCAGGTGGTACCTCATGAATCTCATGGGTAACTTCAGACCAATAAATTTCCTGTGAATCAATAAATAATTCCCACCCGCCAAGCCGAGTCAATTTACTTGCCTTGGTTAACAAACTTTCCAGGTGTTTCTTTTCCGTAATATCTTTGCCAACCGCAAAGATGTCTTTCCCGTCAAAAATGGTAGTTGCGGTCCAGGCAACCCATTTTACAATTCCAGACTGGGTAAGACATCTATTTTCAAAATAGCCCGAGTCAGGGTCATTGAACAGATCGGCGATCGCCAGCTGGGTTTCATCCCGGTCATCGGGGTGTACCATTTCCAGCATTGGAGTACTTAACATGTATTCCGCTGAATATTCCATGATCTTGCAAGCTGCAGGATTTACCCGTTTCAAATATCCATCCGTTCCGCCAATAAAAATAATGTCCGGCGAAAGGTCAAATATTTGATTTAACTCATCCTCTAATTGTTTACGCCTGATCTCGGCCCCCATTTTTACGCTAAACTCATCCAGGATATTAGTTAATCCAAGCCCCGGCAATTCATCTTTGTCCAAAAACAATGTTAAACTTCCTATTACTTTCTTATTATAATAGAAGGGCACAGCATAAGCCCGTCTGAAGCCAGCTTTGCGTGCGGCTTTGAGCCGCAAATAATCTAAATTATCATCCCTAAAATTCCAAAACGAGACTTCGCCAGTTTCCCAGGTTCTTGAAACCAAGCCCTCCCCTTTTGCTAATGACTTTTGTAAGTCAACTCTGGCTTCAAAAGCTTTCGCTCCATCTGTGACAGCTAACCTGGCAGTTCGGGTTATATGTTGTTCATCCCGGTCGACCAACCAAATTTCTGCCATACAGAAATTGGCATAATTTCCAATTTTATTGAGCACACCATTCAAACTTTCCAATAAGCTATTTTGCTCGTTAAATACATCGCTCAATTCGGCCAGCAGCTTACGCTGTAATTCACGGAATCGTCGATTGCTAACATCCCTGATAAGGGCTATCCAATGCGTTGAATTTTGTTCTTCATTTATTAATGGGAACACCGAAAGATTTACAAAACACTCTTCCCCATTCTTTTTATATTTGCTTATGGTTGTTTCGAAAGAATTATTTTCAGCAAGAGCTGAAAATAAATTATTCATTTCAACTGCATTGGTATTAGGTCCGCAAATCAGATAAGGAGATTTTCCGATCGCTTCCCAGGCTTCATAGCCGAAGAGATTTGTGAATGCCTTGTTTACATATCCAATCACCGGCTTCATTTCTCCATCCCCCCCAGGATCCATGATCATAATGGCATCAGTTGATTTTGTTACCACTGATTCCATTAATTTAAGGTCTTCATTTCGCTTTAGAAGGTCGTCGCTTAATTTTTGAAGCCTGATCTCTGTATTTTTTCGTTCGGTAATGTCCTTAAAGGTGACAACGATACCAACATATTCATCATGATCATTAAATATTGCCTCCCATATCACTTCAAGCCAAAGGTTATCCTGATTAGCATCGATCAGTAAAATATCATAAACGACCTGTTTGTGTTCTTTGGCGTCGGCGACAAACTTTATAACAGATTCAACCCTTTCAGCCTGAAAATATTCAAGCCCTTGCCCGCCAATTTTCAGCTCTTTTTTACCGATCCTTTTGAAATAAACTGCGGCGTTGTTATTGAATGAAAGTATATTAAAATCAGCGTCATAGAGCACGATACCAAGCTCTGTTGCGTCAAAAACCTTACGAAGATTTGTTTCTGATTTTATCAGCACTAATTCATCGGTAACTTGTTGGGTAACATTGCGGGTGATACATGAAACACCGATCACAATTCCGGACTCAAAGATAGGGTTGATCGAATGGTTCAGGTAACCTATCTGACCATCAATCTCGATAGCTTCTGTGAATTGTTGAACCTCGCCGTTGAATGATCTAATAAATATAGCTTTCCAATTACTCTTCTCCTTTTCATCGTAGGGCCATGCAACTTCAAAAATATTTTGACCTTCAACAACATCAATATCAAACCTTCGTTTCGCATTCAAACGAAACTGTGTATTGTAGACGATCAGATTCAATTGGCGATCAAGGGAAAAAACAATATCATCTGTATTCTCAATAACTGCCAGGATGTTTGCCCTTGATCGTTTCAATTCTTCTTCAACTTGCTTGAGTTCGGTAATGTCGGTTACCATACCAAGCGAACCCTTGAATACACCATTTTCATCAAAAATTCCTGTTGGTGAAACTTTGCAGGTGATCCGGCGGCCGGATTTTGTGATGAAAACCGTTTCATGGGTGCCATTTATTCCCTGTTTTCGTGATTCAAGTCGGTCAAGGGTCTTTTCTGCCTCCCGTTCATCTTTAAACTCGTAATTGAAATGGCCCAAAATCTCGTCTTTCGGGTATTCCAACATATCGCATACCTTTTGATTTACAAAAGTTGTACGCAATTCCGAATCCATCAACCAAATACCTTCCTGCGCTATTTCAACTATACGTCGGTATTGAGCCTCGCTTTCCACCAGTTTGAGCTCTGCAGTTTTCCGTTCAGTAATGTTGGTAACCATGGCAAGCATTCCGCCAAAATTTCCATCCTTATCAAATATGCCAGTTGGGGAAACAAGGCAGGTAACCAAACGACCGCTTTTTGTTACATAAACTGTTTCATGCGGCTCATCTATTCGCTTCTTACGCAATTCCATGCGTTCAATTATGCGATCGAGTTTAGGTGATAACTGAAATTCGTAATTGTGCTTTCCGATGATCTCTTCCCTTGAGTATTCCAGAATTTCGCACATTTTTTCGTTTACAAAAGTGGCACGTAATTGATCATCCAGCATCCAAACGCCTTCTTGAGCTGTTTCAACTATTCTCCTGTACTGTTGTTCACTTTCTAGAAGTTTATTTTCGGCCGCTTTACGTTCTGAAATATCGACATGTACTATTACAGCACCCTTTTTTGCCTCACTATTTAGAGGTGAGACAAATACTTTAAACCATCTTTTTTCGCTTGGAGAATCACAGGGATACTCTGTCACAAAAAAATCCAATTTGCCGGCTATAATATCCGCGATCGCTTCTGCGACCCGGTGGCTGGTATCTGCGTCAACTCCGGTTGCATTTCTTGATATCTCGAGATAATTATATCCTACGCCATAAAATGCTGATGAAAGCTCATTAATTGCCCCAAATTCCCGCCAGGATTTATTGACTTCAACTATCCATCCATCTTCATCCAACACACAAACCGAAGGGGGCAGCGCGTTCAAAATAGCTTGCTGAACTACCAAAGCATCTTCGAGCGCCCTGTGATTTGATTCTATCGTCGCCTGTGCATTCCTGATGTCGGTTACAAGTTCGATCGTTGAATAAAAGCCTTTGATGATATCCCTATCTTTATCGGGCCAGTATTTTGTTTGGATATATTCAATCTGCCCGCCCGGCTTAATAAAGGTTCGTTCGAATACCTCAGTTTCGCCCCTGAGAACCGCCGAAATCGGTTTGGCACATTCAGCATATTCGCGCCCATCAAATAAATCCTTCTTATTTACGCCAATAATTTGTTCATTACCAAATCCAAACCAGTCGCTGTACGGTTTGTTGGCAAACAGACACCTCAAATTGGTATCCCAGTAAGAAATCATCACCGGAAGGTGATCGGTAATATTTTGTATAAATTGTCCTCGGTCTTCAAGTTTCTCTTCGGCTAATTTGAAATTGGTGATGTCCTGAAAATTCATCACAATAGCACCTATATCCTCGTCGTCGATATGATTTGTAAAAATAGCATCGAGCCAGATATAGTAGCCCCCAAAATGAAGCGTACGGTATTGAATGGATATCGAACCTCCCGGAACAGCCAAAAGTTGGATCAGTGAATCGTAAACCCGGGTTTTATCATCCGGATGGGCAAGCTCAAGGTGGGTATGTTTTGCTCTTTCAAAATCCGACCATCCTGTGATCGTTTCGGCTGATGCACTGCGGCATAAAACCTCCAAATCTTTATTTAAGAGTGTTATTCCGGCAAAACTATTGGCGATAAGTTTGGTAAAGCGCTTAACATTTTCACTGGAACCCGCGAGTAACAGGTCGTCAGTTCGATTACTCTTTACAGATTCACTCATTGTTTTGGCATTATATAAAAAACTGCGCTTTATAAATATGGGTAAACCATTATTTCGCAAAGAATCATCAACAGGTATATTATTTACCTCTTTTAAATTTACCTAAAAACATCAAGTTACAAAATATTATTATAGGTTAATTTTCGGTATCAACTGGGTTAATTTGAATGCTGAAACTGACTTTCATACAAATAATTCGTTTCAACTTTTTCAGTTTGATATTGCCTTGATTAATCAATAACCAATTGATCGACCAATAGGTTTGCGGGGTAAGCCTTTTTTATATCCCGCTTCCACGTTGGTTAACCGGATGTGACGAATAAAAAGCAGACCATTTATTTGCTATGCAACTATATCGCTGACCTGGCTTTTTATTGTACGTTCTAAGTTACTAAACAAACGCCTATAAACTTCGATATGGAAGAAACAACTGCGTATAATTGCTCTGCAAACGTTTGCGAAAACCATTGTTGTGGATAAAATGCTATCAGGGCCTGCAGTTTTTTGGCCAGAATAAATATTTTGCTTGAGCATCAAACCGCAATCATTAGAAAAAAATGGGCCGATAATTCAATTTGATGTGTAGTTACATCAACGCACAAACCTTACGATCGGTAATAGTACTTTTTATAATGCAATTGTTATTAAGATAGCAAAAATTCATTCTTGCCAGCACCATGATATTACCTTACCGTAACTTTGAATCTTGTAATTCCGAAAGTTGTTGTATCGCCTTCGACTACGTTAAACGTGTAATTGGCGGTTCTGAGATCGAGAGAATCTTTCAAATAATTATCCTTTAACCAAATATGATAATTTGCAGGAAATTTTTCCAGATCGCTCAGCCTAAGCGTATAGGTATTGGTTCCTTTTGATCCTATTTTCAGTCGTAGCGTATTGTTGATTGAAAAAGGGCGTGTTTGAATAGCACACGGTATGTTATCACTGGTCAGACTCGATAAGCTGGCAATTCCAAAACCCTGGAAGTAAATAGCATCAACTGAAGCATTAAAACAAGCGGGTGCAGTATGTCTGAACATAACTACAGTTTCATCAATAGCCGAAGAGTCCTTTTGCAATCGGATCTTGTAAAATGCGCCGTCTGTAAGTGTATCCTGTATTTTCGTCAACACAGCCGAAGAACTTTGCACGGGTTGCGGCAACGAAGCCAGATCTTTGTTGCAGGACATGAAAAACAGGCCAATCACCAGGATAAAAAACAACGTTTTCATAACATTTTTATTTAAGGTCATACAGAAAAAACAACAATCAAATTTGTTTAAAAATCCTGTTTGGCTATATAGACGATATTATGAAAAAACTGTAGTTATTTGGTTGACAACGAATTGATTACCTAATTTTAAATTAAGAAAATCGTGGAAATTAAACTACAGTTTGTTGGCGAGACATATTGATTTAAAATACCAATCAAGCGAACTGGCTGGTTGGAAAGAAATGGCTATATCGGACGATTTAAACCATTGTGAGCCGATCTTTTTTAGTATTTTTTTTTACTAAAAGTTTACGTTCCTGCTCACTACCGACTGTTATTTGAGTGATATTTTTAATAGCCTGGTCCAATTCGTTGGTAGAGATTGTTAAAAATTCAAGCATACAAGCGCGCTCATCGTTATCGTTAGCTTCTTTAAATAATTGAACAAGGCCCATTATTCTTGCTAAAGGAGCACGAACAACATGAGATTGCACCCAGGAAATTTCTCGTAGTTTTTTATTTTGACGTTCAATGGCTTTGATATAGTTTAATCTTTCGGTCATGTCTATAGCCAATGCTACCAAGGCCTTTTTCCCTTTATATTGAATAAAGTTGCTTTGAATATCAACCTTACATATCTTACCATTTCGCATCTGTTGAATAAAATTGCCTTTATAAGATACCGGGCCTCCTGGTTTACATTTACCGAATAACTCATCAAGCTTTTGCCATTCGTGCTCAGGGCTAATATCTTTGATGTTCATTTGATAGAAATCTTCAAGACTATACCCATAGAAACTTAGTGCGGCATCATTTACATCTAAAAAATGAAGAGTGGCAATATCCAAAACATACATCGGCTGTGGGCTCAAATGAAACAGTTCGCTGTATTCGCGTTCCGATATTTCAAGATCTGTAATCACTTTTTTTCGCTCAATAGCATAAAGTATGCTTTTTAGCAGTAATGCTGGGTTCAGCTCCTCTTTTAAAATATAGTCAGAAACCCCAAGCGAAAGTGAATTTATGCCGAATACCAGATCGGTATACCCTGTTAATACGATAACCGGCATACCCATACTAAGATCTACTATCTCTTTGATCAATGGTATGCCAGTTTTATCAGGCAAAGAAAGATCGAGGAGAACAACATCAAAATGATTGCCGGGGGCACTTAATCCATCTATCGCTTCTTTACAGTTTTTTGCATGCACCAACTTTAACTCTGGTACCTGGTCCAATAAAAACTCCTCAACAAGGGCAAAATCACCTGGGTTGTCTTCAATAACTAAAACACTTAATTGTTTTCTAACAGTTTTCATGGCTTAACCTCCACCCTTTTTTAGAATTCGATTTATTTAATCATCTTGATGCTGTGAGCACCATCAAGTTTTATACGTTGAGGCACCAAATCGCGAAAACTATGCCCGCCAACTATAACGTCAGACCATTTATGCATACTTTTTGGCGATACCACATAAGTTACTTGCAGACATTTCAGACAGCGGTATTTTTTGAGCGGCAACCAACCAAAAAAAGTCTTATGCACCTTACTTCTATGCATACGATGATTTAAAGTTACCTGACATTTAGGACACTTAAAAATGAACCTGAATTTTATTCCATTGCTGCGTAATTCTGACGGGGTCAATACTAAATTCATATGGATAAATATTATATCGGTGAAATAATCTCCTGTTTTTTAATTTGATGGGCTTTTATACTTGTAAACTGACAGATACTTCCGAAAGCAAATGGGCGACCTCCATATCAATGCCCGAAATCATTGTTTTATGACATTCAGGGCAAATGTGGCTCTTAACAATATTGTCAATATTTAAACTGATCCAACCTGGTTTGATCTCATTATAAATAGAGAATTTGCATTTGATATTGATGCAGTAAATTGCAAAGGTGGTTTCAGGTACGTTCATTTTCGTCTGTCTTGTTTTCCAAAATTGACGAAAAGAGGCAGGAGCCTATATAGTATTGATTATGAAACTAGTGTAGTTATTTGGTCGACAGGTATTTATTCAGATCAATTTGCGACTGATCACATAATTAGTAATTTCAGCATTGTTTTTTAGTTTCATCTTTTCCAGAATGCGGGCCCGATAGGTACTGATAGTAGGCTTGCTCAGGAAAAGTTCGGCGGCAATGTCGGAAACTGTTTTGCCTGATGCAATTAGCAACAACGTTTGGTATTCGCGATCGGAAAGTAAATCGTGAGGTTCTTTTTCGGTACCCTCATCGAGCATTGATACTAATTTGTCGGCGATTGATTGCGAGACATATTTTCTTCCGTCGATAATATTATTGATCGCTTTTACTAATTCTTTATCTGCGGCATCTTTTGAAAGGTAACCCGATGCGCCAGTCTTCAATGCCCTTATCGCTACTTGTTCCTCGCCATGAAAGCTAAACATCAATATCGGAATTTTGATCTTTTCAGCTTTGATCTGCTTTAATATTTCAAGTCCGTTTCTGCCCGGAATGTCAACGTCCAATATTAAAATATCCCAATCGTCCTCTTTTAATTTCTGAAATACTTCAGCATAATTAGTGGCCTCTCCAAATTGCATATTTGGAAATTCGGCGGAACATATCTGTCTAACTCCAACTCTGATGGCAGAATGATCGTCTGCGATCAATATTTTTCTTGGCATTCTTTAGCAATTTTGTTCGCGGGTCAAATGACCGGACGGATTGATTTTATCAAAACGATATCTCAACATTTCAGGCTCGCATCTTACCGGTTACAGCAGTATAATCTGACCAAAAAACTTCAATTTTTCTGATCGCCTTAATAAATTCGTCTATATCAATCGGTTTGGTGATGTAGCAATTTACGTTGTTTTGATAACTTTGCAAAATATCTTTTTCAGCGGAAGAAGTACTTAACATAACTACCGGTATACCCTTGAATCGTTCACTTTGCCTCATAAAAGATAGCACATCATGTCCACTGATCTTTGGCAAATTAATATCCAGAAGAACAAGATTTGGAAATTGTTGCTGATCGGTCATTGATTCAAAATAATCGATAGCCGCCCTCCCATCTTTAATGGTCTGGATGCGATTGGCTATCTTACTTTCCTCAAAAGCTTCTTTTGTTAATAATATATCGCCTTCATTATCTTCAATTAGTAATATATTTAATTCCTTCATTTGTTATGATTTATTACTGTGAAATAAAATGTTGTTCCTTTGCCAACCTTTGATTCAACCCAAATTTTGCCTCCCAGATTTTCAACGATCTTCTTAGTTATGGCAAGCCCCATCCCCGTTCCGGGTAGTTCATCAATTTGATGCAAACGCTGGAAAATGGAAAATATCTTCTCAAAATTTTCGGGCTCTATGCCTATGCCATTATCGCTAACAGCAAATCGGTAACCAGCCGGAATGGTGGTGCTTTTAATTTTAATTCGAGACGGTATACCCGGAGAATGGTACTTAAGGCAATTGCTGACCAGATTTTGAATCACTTGCCTTACCGGCGTTTTATAGCTGACGATCGTCGGTATATCCGATACCGTAACGACCGCTTTCAACTCCTTCATTTGCCGGTGAAAAAGTAAACGGATCTCGTTCACCAGTTTTTTCATGTCAACTTCCTCCAGATTATCCTCAGTACGCCCAACTCTTGAAAACTCAAGCAGATCGAGAATTATCTGTCGCATTCGCCTGGCGCCATCTACCGCGAAAAATATATATTGTTTACCCTTTTGATCAATACGGTCAGCATATTTTTTCTCAAGTTGGCACAAAAAGCTTGTCACCATACGTAAGGGCTCCTGCAAATCATGTGATGCTACATAGGCAAACTGCTCCAATTCGGCATTGGCCAGCGCTAATTCTTTTGCCCTTTCGTTCAGGTTTTCATTCAAATCATTGAGTTTTGCATCAGAAATCTTTCGCTCAGTGATATCTTTAAATAAAACTGAAAGACCACCTTCAGAGGGATAAGCGTTAATATCGAACCATTTTTCAAAAGCCGTATAATATTCTTCAAATTTTACAGCCTGGTTGCTTTTTAACGCCTCATGATACCAAAAATGTGATTTTGGAAGCAAGTCCGATGAAAAAACATCCCAGAAATTTTGATTTAAAATAGCATTTCGTGGTGTTCCCAGCAGTTTTTCGGCAGTTTTGTTCCAATATTTAACCTGCTGGCTTGTATCAAGAATAAAGAAGCCATCGTCAATACTTTCCAGAATCATATTCCTATTCTGTAATGCCAAAGCACTAGCTGATTCGGCATTTTTTCGGGCTGTGATATCGCGAAAATTGCAAACTATCGCAGCTACTTCGGGTTCATTTAATGAATTGATAAAAACACATTCAACCCAAATAAAATTGCCATTCTTATGTTTCAACCGAAAGCAACAAATTTTAGATTGCCCGGGGGTATTCCTTAATTCAGCTAAAAATATCACAAGCCAGCTGCGGTCAGAGGGGTGAATCAGGCGATCAATCTCGTGTAGTAAAAGATCAGAGTCTGCCCATCCACTTATTCGTTCAGCCGAATTGGTGCGGTATATAATTTGCAGGTCCTTATTTAATAGTGTTATTCCTTCGAAACTATTTTCAATAATTTTGGCGAATCGTAATATATTATCCTTCTTCCCAAAAGGAAAAATCGACTCGCATGTGGTAAATGAACATTCAGATTTTTCTTTAAAAGGCATATTGATAATGCTTAGCAAAAAGGAAATTTAATTATTGATAAAAATTCCCCATTCCATTGATATCACCGGACCATTTTATAAAGTATAAATTTTGAAATTTAAAAAACAAGCTACAACCCGTGTTTTAACGGTATTTTAGACGGTTGTTACAACAGTATCGCTTATCAAACTGTCTAATTTAAATAAAAAATCAATTTAAATTACAAAAATATTAATTATTATTTAAATATTTCCAATTGGAATATTTCATTAAAAGCAATTTTTTGCCTGAATTCTATAGTTTCTTTTATATAACTTATCAGGCAAAATGGTCATTTGGCGGCTTGAGATGGCCGATTTTCCCGTGTTAGAAAAATTGTCTATCATTGCGGATCAGACGATTTTTGATTCTCTGGCAGATACAGGTCGAATACCTTAATGGTATATAATAATAAAAAGAGTTATCGGCAATGCCGTTTTAAAAGTTGATGCCTGTATACCCTCCCTTATAGTGCAAGGGTAACACGTCAGATTCTGGTTCTGAAGATCGTGGTTCGAATCCATGTGAGGGAACAAAAAAAGCCCCCGGTTATTGCCGGGGGCTTTTTTTTTAGAAAGCAGCTTAATTATTGCTTTTTGATCTCTACGCGACGATTTAAAACACGACCCGCTTCAGTTGAGTTATCAGCAACTGGATTTTCAGTTCCTCTACCTTTTGCGATAAGTTTGCTGGCGCTGATACCAGAGTTAACCAGGTAAGCTTTTACTGAATTTGCCCTGTCTTGCGACAATAGCTTATTATGCTCAGGTGTACCTTCAGCTGAAGCATATCCATATAAAACGATACTAACCGAGGTATCTTTTTTAATTTCAATTGCAGCTTTATCAAGTATAGGGTATGAATCGGTTTTCAGGATACCTGAATCAAATTCAAACTGAATATTAGCAAAATTGTAATCTGGTGGTGCCGGTGCTGGTGGCGGAGGCGGAGGTGTTGGCGCCGGAGCCGGAGCAGGAGGCGGAGGTGGAGGCGTTGGCTTTGTGGAAGTTGTATCAACCGGCGGTGCTTTCTGGATCTTCTTTTTTGAATGACATGCCTGAAACGACAACAACAAAGTCAATAAAACTACAGGTGTTAAGACTGATCTTAAAATCTTCATGATAGTGGTTTTTATTAAAGATGAATTTTTTGTTAAACTACTTTTACCCAATTGGCAAAAGCTATCACAATTTTAACAAATATTATACTTAACAGTTTAAAATAATTGAAATGTTACATAAAAAAATTAATAGCCTGCAAAGTCGAATTTTTGCGACAGCATGAATTTAGTCTTTTGTATATAGATGAAATTAATAAACACTTTTCCGGGCCTATTGAAGTACCAGATATGATTTTTACTAAACAGAAAAAAGGCAGATCGTAAGTACGATCTGCCTTTTTTCTGTTTTATTTTAATTAGCCAGATTCAGCCAGCTATGTTACTTACTTACCAGCAATATTGTGAAATATTTACCCTGGTAACCTGGCCATTGATATTAACGTCAACTAAATGATTTCCAAGAAAAGTTAATGTTCCGGATAAGTTCCATCCCTCGCCATATGCTTTAAAGGTCGCTGTTCCACTCAGAATGTCTTTTTTACATACGTCGATGTTAAGGTTATTCAATACATAATTGCTATTCTCGATATCAACATAAGGCGTATTGTTACAGCCACAGGTTAAATTCATCGTTTGGTAAAAATAGTTATCGCCACTTACACCTATAAATTGATGCTTACTATCAAGTGATTGGATGGTATAAGCTTGTTTTACGTAATAGTTTTGTGCCCAACCCTGGGGAGTAGTGCGTGAAAAACCCAGCGAATCATATGCGGTATAACCAGCTTTCTGTCCATTTTGACAATTGAAGTAAAAAGTAAGATTACCACCGGCATGTGATGAGGTATCACCTTCGGTTGAACTTAGGTCGACTAATGAATCGGTAAAGAAACCGCATAGGGGTGAAGTGTTGACACAACCACAAAGTCGGCGCGCCCCCCTCACATCAACAGAATCTACTCCGCCCATCAGGTTTACGCCACCCTTAAAGCCCGAAAGCGATTGTATGATATTAAGTGCTATTGCTTTGCTAGTAGCGGCAGTTGAGGTGCTTGAGCTTGCGGCAGGCGCTGGCGCATTTTCAGATTTGCGGCATGAGCTGTATAAAAGCACTGCAAAAGCCAAGGCCGGAAGAAGCATTTTTGAAAACTTTTTCATTTTGATTTGTTTTTTTTCAGGTATCAGTTTCATTTTTCAGTTTAATCAGGATACTGAGTTAAAGCCAATTATTGTACCACTCATACCAGATAGAAATTTAATTACAATAAGAAATAATTTTCAAACAGATATGATACAGAATAACAGTTTATTGTAAAGCTTATGTTAATAAGATCACCTTATTGTGGTTAATTAATAGGCAGAATTATTACCCCTTGCTTAAATGGGAAAAGGGGGAAATGTTTCCACAAAAAGGCAATTACTGTTCTCGGCTAGAAACTTGGCACAGATTTATATACAATAGGGTTTTTACCTATTTTCTTCAAAAAGAAGTTGAAAAATCTTTCAAGGACCTGCCTTGGAAATTTCAATCGAACTCGATTCGAATTCACAAAATTTAATTGAGTATCTGGAAACAATTCAAATAAATGCTGGTTGTTAGTGATAGTATTTCGGAAGATTTCCGAGACGCTTTAAAATGATATTTCATTAAATATTGGTATCCCGACCAAAATAAACCAATCATTAAATAAATATTTGCATATAAGTTAAAAATATTCAATTTCCTTATTTTTAATACCAATATATAATTCAGGCTCCTGATTTATATATACCTGGCAAATACTTCATATACAGGTATTTTAATGTTGACAAACGGGCAACTTGTAGAAAATTTTTTATTCGATTTATCATTTTTTATCAAATTCTTTTTAGTTAATTTTATTTGTTAAGTTTTTAAAATACTACCAGCAAAAACAGCGATGAAAAACTTCCTTTTATTCAATGATTTTTCTTCCGAGGCTGAACATGCCGCGGAACTTGCCTTTTTGCTGGCCGGCAAAACTGGCGTTACTCTTTACGTATGGAACACAATCGAGTATGCTTCAATACCGGCATTAAAGCCTGTTTTAGCAGGTGTTAATGAGAGTCAAACGGAGTTGATCAGCGAAAAAAACTCATGGTTCAAAAAATTAGAATCTCGCCTTATTCAGCAAACCAGTTTGCACCCGGTGATCCAATTCATAGAAGGCGTAGATTATATTTCGGATTCGGTACTTGCAATTGTTAAGCGCTATGACATTGGTTTGTTGATTCGAGGTGTCGCCGAGGGGCATGAAAAAAAAGGCTATATCGAAAATAACATTTTAAAAAGCGCAACCAAATCTGGATGCCCGGTATTGCTGGTACCCAGGGCTTATAAATGCAGAACTTTTGAAAAAATGGTTTACGCCACAGATTTACGATTTTGCCGGCATGAGGTAGTAGTTTTTCTGACTCAGCTTGCGCGCTCAATCAATGCTGGCGTACTTATAGCCAATATACCCGAAAAGGGTTTGCCGCTGATGGAAGAACGATATGCTTTTTCAGTTTTTGAAGATGCCGTTTTAAACCCGGGCAACCGCGACCATATTTATTTTACTAATATCCGCGAACGTAATGTCAATACAGCCCTCGATATTCTTGTCAACAATTTAAATAACGATCTGCTTGTTATGGTGAACAACAAATTCCTTTTCAATGAACTGCTGGGGCATGACACACCTTATGCCATACCACAAAATATTCAAATCCCATTGCTTGTATTTCCATCATAGGATATACTTTTTTGTTCAAAGTTCATCAGGCATCTGGTTCTTTTGTTTTCGGCATTAAAATTCCATCTGAGAAAATACCCTAATGGTGCCAAATAAACAGATATTGCCAGCCGATTTCCTTTTAATTACATTTGATCAAATCCTGATCCCGATACAATCTATCGCCAACCATGAAATTTTTACTATTACTAACCATAGTTGGGCTGCTTTTTTTCAGCTGCCGTCATAGCAATTCAGTTCGTTTCGAAAAAACCGATGCAACAAAACTTAACTACCCATTTAGGCCAGGTTACTCTATCAACTGGCAACCGGGCGACGAAAAAAATGCTTTGATCGTACTCAATAGTCTCAAAAAACATACGGCTGGCGACATAAAAGGAGCATTTGAAAACTATGCTGACACAGTCACTTTTCTTGGCGACAATTTCTATTTTAAAGGCAAAAAGGATAGCTTGATAAAAATATTTGCCAGGGAACGCGGTGAATACGTCAGCTTGACTGAAGATTTTGCTTCATGGATAACGGTCTACTATCCTGATAAAAAATGCAATTGGGTAAGCGTTTGGTTCACTGAAAAATGGACCGATAAAAAAGGCATCAAAGATTCGATGTTTTTTGCTGACGTTGTACAGGTTCAGAACGGCAAGATCATTCAATACAATGAAAATGTGAGGCATTTCGTTACCCCGACTGCTAAAAAGTAAGGGTGAAAACACCCATTTTTTTGCCTCTGCTTCCTCCTATGCAATATTTATTTAATTTAGCATCAGGATGAAAAGCATTTCGGTAAGGATCAAAGATATAGCTGAAAAAGCCGGTGTTTCAACAGGAACGGTCGACCGCGTATTACATAAACGTGGTAAAGTGGCTCCTGATGTAGAACGCCGTGTGCTGCAAACACTTAAGGAAATGAATTATGAGCCTAACCTTATCGCTCGTGCCCTGGGGTCGAATAAATCATACCTTATCGCTGCATTGATCCCCGACCCGGAATTTGATGGTTATTGGAAAGGGCCGAAACAAGGTGTAGAAGCCGCCGAAAGCAACTTAAAACAGTATGGCCTAAGTGTGAAGCAATTTCTTTTTAATCCCTATGATGTCAATCACTTCATCACACAGGCAAAAGAAGTAACACGTGCCGGCTGCGATGGCATACTGCTTTCACCGATCTTTTATCGTGAAACATTGCCTTTTTTTAGTCAGTGGGAAGAACAAAACATTCCTTTTGTACTATTCAATACGCATATCCCCGAAGCTGATGCCCTTAGTTATGTTGGGCAGGACTCCTACCAAAGCGGGCTGCTGGCTGCCAAACTTATACAGTATGGCCAGGATGCAACTTGTACCGTATTGGTTGCACATATCGATGAGGAGCCCGGCAATGCAGCACACCTGCTTAAAAAAGAACAGGGCATGCGCGATTATTTCCATGACAATGATGTAAATCGGTTATACCAAATAGAGGTAGTTAACCTCGACAGAGCCAATAAAACTGATTTTAGCTTAAAAATGGAACAGGCATTCAAACAGTATCCTGGTATAAAAAGTGTCTACGTGACTACTTCAAAAGCTTATGACATTGTTGGCTGGCTTGAGGAACAAGGAATTAAGGACATCAAAATCATAGGCTACGATTTGATCCCGAAAAACCTGCATTTTTTACAAACAGGGCAAATCAGCTTCCTGATCAACCAAAATCCGAAAGGCCAGGGCTACTGGGGTATCAACCAATTGGCAGATCACCTGGTTTTTAAAAAGGAGGTAGCCGAATTAAAATATTTGCCACTGGATATTGTCACTAAAGAAAATGCTTCCTATTATATCGAACCAGCTAAAGTTCATGCCTGGCACCAACAGATCTGATATTTTGAATTGCAATAATTTAGTAGGGTGATGGACTGGTAACAGTCCACCCGCCATCCACAACAATTGTTTGACCGGTAATATGCCTCGATTCAGGAGCAATAAGGAATAAAACTGCATTGGCAACATCTTCTACCGAAGCCGGGCGCCCCATTGGGGTAATGCGTTTCCAGGTATTTTCGTATTCATTATCCTCGAGGGTGCGTTCGGTTAACGTTGCGCCGGGTGCAACTGTGTTGACAGAGATATTTAGCGGCGAAAGTTCAAGCACGAGGCCTTTGGCAAGCATTTCGAGTGCAGCCTTAGTCATTCCATAAGCAGTAAGATTTTTGTGCGCCTGGTGACCCGTTACCGACGACATGAGTAAGATACTGCCACCACTTCCCTGCTTCTTAATTTGTATCGAAGCTTTCTGCGCTAAAAAAAAGCTGCCAAAAATATTCAGGTCGATGACTTTTTGCAGCGATTCGGGTTCGTATTCTAAAAATTCGCCATAGGAAGTGATCCCCGCATTAGCAATAGCGATTGTTAGAAACCCAAACTTACGGACAGCCTCATCCACCATCTGTTGAATAAAGTTGATATCGGATGCGTCGCCAGGCATTGCATAACATTTACCACCCAGGGCATTGATCACCTGTGCCGCGCGGTTAGCTAAAGCAGCGTCTTTATCATTTAACAAAATAGCTCCACCCTGCATCGCTATCTGCCTGGCAATTTCGAATCCTATACCCTGCCCTGCTCCCGTGATAATAGCTGTTTGATTGGCAAATCGGTCATCCATTTTAGATTACTTTTTACCTGGCGCGTGGCGCCCGGCGTGCTTTTATGTGTTTGTAAACTATCTAATTAAAAGATACACCACCCAACTTGGGCGGTGCTCCCCTTAATGTGAATCCTTGTGTATTTCACTCCCGCTTCCTCCTCTAAGGAAGTCAAGATCGGCACCCAAATGGGCCTGCTCCACATGTTGCTGGTAAAGGTAAACATAGCCACGGGTTGCAAAATCCGAGAACGCCTCCATGTTCCTTTTTCTTTCATCTATTTCTTCAGCCGAAAGAGCAACATTTAGCGTCCCTGCCTCCACATCCAGGCTGATCATATCCCCATCCTTGATCACAGCCAATGTACCTCCTGCTGCGGCTTCGGGCGAAACATGCAGCACTACGGTTCCAAATCCGGTCCCACTCATGCGCCCATCCGAGATCCTGACCATGTCTGTAACTCCTTTATCCAATAGCTTTTTCGGAATTGCCATATTGCCCACCTCCGGCATACCGGGATAACCTTTAGGACCAACATTTTTCAAAACCATGACACTGGTTTCATCAATCTCTAAAGCCGGATCGTCTATTTTCAGCTTGTAGTCGTCAATATTTTCAAACACTACCGCTTTGCCTGTATGTTTCATTAAGCCCGGCGTTGCTGCGGAAGGTTTGATAACTGCCCCATTTTCACAGATATTCCCCTTAAGTACCGTAATCCCGGCTAATGGGTTGAAAGGCTGGTCCACTGAGGCTATTACATCACGGTTAAAACATTCAGCATTCAGGTAATTTTCCAAAACAGGTTTACCACTGACGCTGATCGCATCCTTTTTAAGGAAACTATTCAATTCTTTCATCACTGCAGGAATCCCGCCCGCATAGTACAAATCCTCCATAAAATAGCGCCCGGAAGGTTGTAAATTTGCTAAAAGCGGTATACCTAAGTCAGTTGTATTAAAATCGTCGATAGAAAGCTCAATGCCTATACGACCTGCGATCGCCAGCAAATGAATAATAAAATTGGTTGACCCACCGATCGCTGCATTTGTCATGATAGCATTATCGAATGCGTCGCGCGTAAGCACATGTGATAGTTTCAAATCCTCCCTCACCATATCAACAATACGCATCCCTGATAGGTGCGCTAATACTTTCCTTCTTGAATCGGCAGCGGGGATGGCCGCATTATCGGGCAAGGTTAGCCCCAGAGCCTCAGCCATAACTGCCATCGTCGAAGCTGTACCCATTACAGCACAATGGCCCCGGCTGCGAGACATGCAGGCTTCTGCAACATTCATGTCTTCTTCGCTCATCCGGCCGCTGCGCTGTGCTTCCGAAAATCGCCAAACGTCCGAAGTAGCAATGTCTCTACCCTGATATTTACCGGTCAACATTGCACCGCCGGATACCACGATGGTCGGCAGATCAACACTGCAGGCACCCATGATGAGCGCCGGAGTAGTTTTATCGCATCCGCAAAGCAAAACCACACCATCTAACGGATTGGCACGGATGGATTCCTCCACGTCCATACTTACCAGGTTGCGGTAAAGCATTGCAGTAGGTTTGATCAATGTTTCTCCAAGTGACATCACCGGAAACTCGACCGGAAAGCCACCAGCCTCATAGATTCCATGTTTGACCGACTCGGCCAATTCACGAAAATGGGCGTTACAAGGCGTTAGTTCCGACCATGTATTACAGATACCAATAACGGGTTTACCTTTAAACTCATGGGCGGGTATCCCCTGGTTCTTCATCCAGGAGCGGTAGATAAATCCGTCTTTTCCAGTTCGTCCAAACCATTCTGCACTGCGGAGCTTTTTCATCTTTAATATTTAACTGATAGCCCGGTCTAAATGCGTATAGCCACCATCTACGTGTATCAATTGTCCGGTTGTATGACTTGATCTATCAGAAAGTAGAAATGCCGCCATATTGGCTATTTCTTCGGCTGTGGTCATTCGCTGTTCCAAGGGTATTTTTGACAGGATGGATCTCAGCTTTTCATCCGGATTTTCGAGTGTTTTTATCCAATTCTCATAAAGTGGGGTCCAACATTCAGCCACTATGATAGCATTAACCCTTATACCGTAAGGCAAAAGCTCAACCGCCCACTCCCGCGTCAATGCGTTGCGTCCTCCGTTTGCGGCAGCATATGCAGACGTATTACCCTGCCCGGTTTCGGCAGTCTTTGAACCGATATTAACGATAGCTCCTTTTGATTTCTTCAATTCGGGTAATGAATAGTGAGCCAGCAGATAATAATGCACCAGGTTTCGGTGTAATGATGCCATAAAACGCTCATAGTCGCCTTTTTCAAGCCCTACACCATCATTTACTCCGGCATTATTCACAAGGCCATCAATACGGCCAAATTGCCGGATAACATCATGTATCGCGCGTTCACAATCGGCAGGCTGGGTTAATTCGGCAACAATTTGTGCGGCTTTGCCGTTGACAGCTTGTATCGTTTTAAGATTGTCTTCTTCATTTCGACCAATAATAACCGGTATTGCACCTTCGGCTGCTAGCACCTTTACGATACCTTCGCCAATTCCTTTGGCACCGCCGCTAACAATTATGATTTTATCTTTAAGATTAAGATCCATTTTGTTTCGATTTTGTCCTGCTCTGACAGTTTATAAATTATAAAATTTCACGGCGTTTCCCCCGAAAAACAGATCTTGCTCTTCCTGCGAATACCTTGAGGTAAAAATCTGTAATATTTCCAGTGAACGTGAGTAGGCGCCTGCAAGCAAACAAACCGGCCAGTCAGACCCATACATCAATCGGTTTGCGCCAAAAGCTTTAAAGATCACTTCCAGATAAGGCGTAAAATCAGCAGTACGCCAATTATACCAGTCCGCCTCGGTCAGCATACCAGATACTTTACAAAATACATTCCTGTATTGCGCCAGGTCTTCGATATCATTTTTCCAGGCTTCGATTTCCCGGGTCTTAATGAAAGGTTTGGCGATATGATCCAATACAAATTTTTGTTCGGGGAATTCAGCTACTAATTCACAAGCGTAGCGGATATGTTTTGGGTAGATCAGGATATCATAGGTATAGCTAAATTGCCTTAATAAACTTATGCCATGTTTGAATTTTTTGCCGAGCATAAAACGTACATCCGGTTCGCCTTGCAAGACATGCCTTATACCTTTGAGTTTCGGTTTACTGGTGTGATAGTAATGCAATCTTTCTTCAGCATTGCTGGCCTGCAGGTCGATCCACCCTACAACACCCTTGATAAAGCTATTTTCGTCAGCTAGCTTAAGCATAAACTCGTTGTCGGTTTCCTCCTGGCAAGTTTGCACCAATACTGTACCGTCGATATCGTTCCTGCTAAGCGAAGGCTTCAAATCGGCAGGTAAAAAATCACGCCTGATCACCGCCATATCATTAGTGATCCAGTTGTCCCTTACCGGGTCAAACTTCCAGAAATGCTGATGTGCATCAATTTTTAACATAAGGTACCAGTTTTTGCGAAGCTGAACCCAGGCCGTCTATTCCCAGTTCGATCACATCACCTGGCTTGAGGTATAAATTAGGCTTCATACCTAACCCTACTCCCGCAGGCGTACCAGTCGAGATGACATCACCTGGAAGCAAAGTCATAAACCGACTGGTGTAAGCGATCAAATGAGGGATATTAAATATAAAATTAGCAGTATTTCCATCCTGCATCAACTTCCCGTTTAATTTTAACCAAAGGCGGAGGTTATGAGGGTCTTTGATCTCATCCGGGGTTGCCAGAAATGGTCCGATCGGTGCGAAAGTGTCACAGCCTTTGCCTTTATCCCAGGTACCGCTACGTTCTAACTGAAATTCACGTTCCGATACATCATTATGCAACACATAACCAGCCAGGTAATCCATCGCTTCACTCTCTTCAACATAGCTGGCTTTTTTGCCAATAACCAAAGCCAACTCTACTTCCCAATCAGTTTTTACCGAATCTTTTGGGATAACTATATCGTCATTAGGACCAACAATAGCAGTAGTCGACTTTAAAAAAATGACCGGTTCGGGCGGGGGGGTGGCATTGGTTTCACGGGCATGATCGCTATAATTTAAGCCGATGCAAACAATTTTGGAAGGTCGGCCAATAGGGCAGCCCAGTCTGGTATCATCGCTAACGTGAAGCAGGTTACTGGTGTTGATAAATTCGGCAAGTCGTTCTATACCATTGGTCTCGAAAAATCGCTCGTCATAATCTTCGCCAAAAGCGGATGTATCGAAACGTTTGTTGTCGATAATTACACCTGTTTTTTCTTTCCCGGCTTCGCCGAAACGGATCAGTTTCATAGTTCTGTATAGTAATTGTTTGAACGCAGAGGGGTAGCTGCGTGGTTTATTGACGGCCTATTAAATTGACAAATAAAAATTCAATTTTCATAGTGCTAATTATTAATTTTTGTAAAGCCCCCATCCAGTAAATAATCGCAACCAGTTATAAAACCGGCTTCGTCAGAACAAAGGTAAAGCGCCAGCGAGGCTACTTCTTCAGGCTTTGCCATACGGCCTATGGGTTGGCTTTTTGATAATTTTTCAAATATTTCAGCTTCTTTGCCCGGGTAGTTTTTAGCGATAAAACCATCTACAAAAGGGGTATGCACGCGCGCCGGTGATATACTATTACAACGGATGTTGTCGTGCAGATAATCGCGCGCGACCGAAAGTGTCATCGAAAATATAGCACCTTTGCTGGTGGAATAGGCAAAGCGGTCTGAAATGCCAACCGTGGCTGCTATTGATGCGGTGTTTAAAATAACACCGCCACCCTTTGACTTCATCAATGGAATGGCAGCAAACAGGCAGTTATACGCACCTTTCACATTCACATTTAATACCCGATCAAAATCAGCTTCAGCAGTAGTATCAGCCTTGCCAATATGAGCAATGCCTGCATTATTTACCAGGATATCGGGGTTGCCAATTTCATTAAAAACATCAACAACCGGTTGCTGTTTGCTGATATCAACCTGGTGATAAGTGGCTGCACCTCCGCTATTTTGAATTTCTTCAACTACAAGTTGAGCAGCATCTGCAGCCAGATCAATAATATGAACTTTAGCTCCTTGTTGTGCAAAAAGAACTGCAATGGCTTTGCCTATCCCGCTTCCACCACCGGTAATAACGGCTATCTTGTCTTTTAAACTAAACATCTTTTTTAAATTTCGAAGTTCGGAATGTCAATTGCGAAATGAATTATACTATTTCAGCGAGCGGAATGCGCAGTTATTTTGATAACGTTTCGCATTCCGCAATTCGTATTTGACAACAATTCGTACTCACAAAGAAACGCCTCTTTTCCAAGGAATAAAATCATCCTGTTCTAATAGCACGGCTTTGGGCTGTTCGAGGCCATTGGCTACATTGATCACATATTCCAATATGCGTTCACCTGCTTCGGCAATCGTTTCTGTACCCTCTATGATGGTGCCGCAATTGATATCGATGATATCAGGCATCCGCTTATACAACGCTGTGTTGGTTGAAAGTTTAATAACAGGTGCTATCGGGTTACCGGTCGGAGTACCCAGGCCAGTAGTAAACAATACAATATTAGCGCCCGAACCTACTTCAGCTGTCGTGCTTTCCACATCGCTCCCCGGGGTACACAGTAGGTTTAAGCCTGGCTTAATTGCTTTTTCCGGATAGTCGAGCACAGCAGTTACCGGCGAGGTGCCACCTTTCTTTGCTGCGCCAGCCGATTTGATGGCATCGGTGATCAGCCCGTCTTTTATATTACCGAAAGAAGGATTAGCATAAAACCCGGAGCCACCTTCTTCAGCCCTTTTGTTATAGGTGATCATCAGGTCCATAAAACGCTGTGCCGTTTCCTCGTCGACGCAACGATCACTCAGTTCCTGTTCTACACCACAAAGCTCAGGAAACTCTGAAAGTATAACGGAACCACCTATCGAAACCAACAGATCTGACACGTATCCAAGGGCAGGATTTGCAGATATACCTGAAAATCCATCCGACCCCCCGCACTCCAGGCCAATACAAAGTTTTGAAAGTGGTGCAGGACTTCGTTCATTTTTATTTGCCTCGATCAAACCTGCAAAGGTTTGCTTAAGCGCCTGCTGCAACAGATTTTGCTCGGTACCCAATTGTTGTTGCTCCAATATCACCAGCGGCTTGCTGAATGATGGGTCGCGTTTAGCGATCTCTTCTTTTAATATATGTCCCTGTGCATGCTGACAGCCCAAACTCAATACGGTGGCCCCAGCTACATTAGGGTGAGTTATATATCCGGCCAACAGTCCGCATAAAGCGATCGAATCCTGTTGTGTGCCGCCGCAACCCAGGTCGTGGGTCAAAAACTTGATGCCGTCGATATTTTCAAACAACCTGTTATTGGGAACTTTATTTGCAGTACTTAATACATCAGCACTCAAAATTTCCTGTGTAGTTTTGCCGGCCCGATAAAGGTTCATTAGCTGGTCGACTTCATTTTCATAACTCCGGGCTTTTTTATAGCCAAGTTTATCAACCAAAGCCTCCTTCATTACCTGAATATTGCGGTTCTCGCAAAAAACTAAAGGTATCACAAGCCAATAGTTGCCTGTACCAACACTACCATCGGCCCGGTGGTAGCCATTAAAAGTTCTGCCAGCAAATTTTGACGTGTCAGGTTGCTGCCAATCCAGCTTACGGTTGCCCAGATGGAATGTATTGGAAGCATGGTGAATATTATCAGTAGATACCAGCCCACCCCGTGGGATAGGTTTGGTAGCTTTGCCAACTAAAACACCATACATCAAAATATCGTCGCCCGGATCCAGTGGGTTTAAGGCAAACTTGTGTTTAGCGGCTACTTTGTTTGCGAGGGTAAAAGTATGGCCATCAAATGCAATCTCGGCGCCTTCGTCAAGGTCGCGAAGCGCAACGAGGACATTATCGTCATTGTGTATTCTTAAAAAACTGTTTGGTTGGATCACAGATTAAATATTTGCTTTTATGCATTCAACTCAAAAATATTATCCATCAACACCCACTTTTCCCCTGGCTTTGAACCCGGGAGCGCTTGTTGAAACTTCCACATCAACCGCTCCCATTCCTGCACCTTTTCGTTCAATTCGTCCATTGCAGCCTTTTGATCGAACGAAAAGTCATCTTCTGTTTCCATGATCATGAACAAGCGATTACCGGTACGGTAAATTTCCATATTTATGATACCCGAATCAAGAATACTTTTTTTTATTTCGGGCCAAACCTTCTGGTGATAGGCCTCATATTCGGCTATCAATGGCGGTTCATTAACCAGGTCGAGCGCCAGTGCGTAACGCTTCATTTTACCAGAGTTAATTCTACCACTGGTATCTCGTATCGTGGTTTACTTTTGGGCAATGTCAATTCAATATCCGAGCCATTTTCGGTGTATTTCAATTCGGAATAATCATTTAAAAACTGCGCGTAATTAATTTTGCCTTTGTATCCCGGGAGCACCAGTTTGCCATCTGCCGGATAATCGTACAAATGGATGAATAAACGTTTGGTCTTAGGATTATAAGTTAGCTTTTGGCCGCTGGGCACAGCATAACTATCTGGTGCTAATGTACAGCCATAAATAGCCTGACTATTGGCATGCATCCAATAAGCCATACTATCGAGTGCATTCGTGGCGCGATAATCAAATTCGCCGCGGGCCGTTGGGCCTACGTTCAATATCAGGTTACCACCATTGCTGACGCTGCTGATGAGCAGATCAAGCAACTGACGGTGAGATTTCCAGGTATTTTCATCACGGTAATAGCCCCATGAGCCCGAGAAAGTTTGACAGGTTTCAAAAGTGTGGCCTTTATAAGCATCCAGTTCTTTGGTACTCACTTGCTCAGGCGTTTCAAAATCACCTCCATCACTGTATTCATACAAACCAAGGCGATTATTGACGATGATACCCGGCTGCAATTGTCTTACCATTTTCAATAGGTTTATAGCATCCCAATCCTTACCCCATTTGCCATGTTTTGAACCTTTATCCCAGGACCAATCCAGCCAAAGCACATCAATTTTACCGTAATTGGTCAATAACTCCCTCACCTGGTTGCGCAGGTAAGCACGGTATTTGTTCATATCGCGACCTTTATTCAAACGATCGTAATTTGCCTGGCTGGTATCTACCTGGGTTAGCGGGTGAGCGTCATCTACCGTGTAATCAGGGTGATGCCAGTCGAGTAAGGAATAATAAAATCCGACTTTCAAACCTTCGGCCCTGAATGCTTTTACATACTCTTTCACCAGATCGCGGTGCGCCGGAGTGTTCATTGCTTTATAATCGGTAAATTTTGAATCGAACAGCGTAAATCCCTCGTGGTGCTTGGTGGTAAGCACCGCATATTTCATTCCAGCTGCCTTTGCCGCCCGGGCCCATTTCCTCGGGTCGAAATGATCCGGGTTATAACGATCGAAATACTTCTGGTATTCCTCGTTTGTCATGTGCTCATTATGCTTTACCCATTCGTGCCGGGCCGCTTCGGAGTATAAACCCCAGTGAATAAACATACCAAAGCGGGCATCGGTCCACCATTCGAGGCGCTTTTTCTTTTGCGCATCAGTTTCATTGCCTAAACGTTTCTTCTGTGCGATGCCAGGCAAAGCAACAAGCAATGCCAATAGTACGATGAGTAAGTGTTTCCTTTTCATAATTTTAAATGATCAATGTCCGGCAACCTGCTGAACGTCTTTAACTTTGATATTTTTTAGCCCGAAATAGAAAATGTATACAAAACTTAAAAGTGGAACTAGATAAGCAACCCTGATATTACTGATATCCGAAACTCTGCCTAACAGGAGCGGGATTACCGCACCTCCCACAATAGCCATAATGAGCAATGAGGACCCTTGTTTTGTTTTGGCACCAAGCCCCCGAATGCTTAATGAGAATATAGTAGGGAACATGATCGACATAAAAAACGGGATACACATCATCGCATAAACTGAAAATTTACCCGCAACGGTGAATGCTAACAGAAGCAATAAAAAATTCACTACCGCGTAAGTGATCAAAATTTTAACGGGTGCTACGAATCGCATTAAAAATGTTCCAAAAAAGCGACCTATCATAAAACCTAACATTGCCAGTGCTAAAAGCGAAGCGGCATTTTTCTCACCAATCTGAGCTACTGATTTAGCATACCGAACAAAAAAACTTGTTACCGAAGCCTGCGCTCCCACGTAAAATAAAATACCACCTACACCTAACAATAGGTTATTTTCGTTGAATATCGAGCCTGCCTCTTTTTGGTCAGCGTCACTATGCTCTGTGATATCGGGCAATTGTGTACGCCAAATAAGCAATGCTACTGATAATACAACCAAACCGATAATGATATAAGGTATTTTTACGGCGTCAGATTCACCCTGCAAATAGGCTCCCAACTGATGTTGCTTTTCTAAAACTGAGGCCTGGGCAGCAGAAAGATCTTTGCCCGATAAAATAAATATACCACCAAGAAAAGGCGCTAATGTAGCAGCAAGCCCGTTAAACGACTGTGCAAAGTTGATCCTGAATGTAGCAGTTTCAGGATCGCCCAGGTTATTGATATAAGGGTTAGCGGCGGTCTCCAAAAATCCGCAACCGCTTGCCAGAATAAACAGCGCGAACAGAAAAAAACCGTATATCCGGGTATCAGCTGCAGGATAAAATAAGAAGGAACCAATTGCAAATAGCGACAAGCCAAATATGATCCCGTTCTTATAGCCAAACTTTTGCATAAATATTCCGGCCGGAACAGCGACCACAAAATAGGCCAGGTAAAAGGCGGAATCCACAAATGCCGATTGCAGGTCGGTTAACTGGCAGGCTTTTTTAAGGTGAGGAACAAGAATCGAATTCAAATTCAGCGCTATCCCCCAGAGGAAGAAGAGCGAGGTTATTAGGGCAACCGCGAAAAAGCCGGTTTTTTTGGTCATGACAGAAATAAATAAGTGATAATCGTTCGGCCTGCGCTGCCATTTTCAGTGCAGGATAATTGGTTATTACAAAGAAATAAATTTTGGTCAATAAAACGTTAAATCCACAAAATAAATGTTTCATTGACGTGCTCGTTAAAATAATTCAGGAAACATTAATAATGCTTTTCGCCAACACAATACCTTAAAACAAATTAACTAACCTTTTGAAGGTAATTTTCGAGATACTCCCTCGGCGAATTTCCGGTAACATGTTTAAAAACCCGGTTAAAATTGGTAATGCTGGTAAATCCGCATTTATAAGCTACTACCGAAATACTTTCATACCTGTTGGCCGTTAGTTTTTTGCATGCCTCATTGACCCGCATTTCGTTCAGAAAAGAGATGAAGGTGTGCCGGGTATGTTTCTTAAAATAGCGGCAAAAAGCCTGCGGGGTCATACAGGCTTCGCGGGCCACGTCATCCAGCGTTATTGACTTGCTGTAATGCTGTAAGATATAATTGTAAATATTACTGATACGAATACCTTCGGCTTCATTGATACCGGGTGAGATATTGAAATCAGACAGTGGTTCGGGTTTGTTGCCGGTGCTGCTCAAAACCCGCATCAATTGCAAAAAAAGGATCATTTGATCGGCACCTGAAGCGGCTTGTATATCAAGCATCAGGGTAGAAACCTTCGTCAGGTAGTCGACCGGCAGTTTAAAACCATGGCGACTATGTAACACAAAATCACGCAGGCTTTTTAGTTCAGGCAATTCAAACAGGGATGCAAGACGCCCCACAGGATCAAAGAATACAGTCAGCGCGCGGATCTGCTTTTTGCTGTCGGGCAAAAAATATTCGGGATTACTTTTAAATAAATGCGGTTGATCGGCGCCAAGGAAATAGATCTCACCGGCATGAAAAGCGTGCATGTTGTTACCCACTATCAATGTACCTTCTCCCTCTTGTATCCAGGTAACCTGTGCTTCTTTATGGCGATGAAGGTGAGGATAGAAATGAGCCATTTCCTCTTGTTGCGTAATAATGCTTTTATCATGCGCAACCGGTATAGTAAACTGCAAAATCTTCATAGCCAATAAATATGCAATATATTACCATAAAATTTATCAATAAACAGAATAAAGGTTAATATATTGCAATAAAACGATTATATAAAGCTAACAAGACGTCGGCTAATAGCTAAAATACAGGCAGTATTTGCAAAAAACATCAATAAATTAAAGTTTTATAACTGTTAAATTTTTCCCCAGATGAGATCGATAAATTTTAAACCGGTACTGACCGTTTTGCTGGGCTTTATGTCCGGCTCCCCGCTCCTGGCACAACAGCGCGATTACCCTATACAACCCGTACCATTTACCCGGGTACATGTGAACGATAATTTCTGGGAACCGCGAATGGAGGTAAATGCCACCGTCACTATCCCTTACGTTTTGGCGCAATGCAAAGCAAACGGAAGGGTGGATAATTTCCTGAGAGCCGCAAAATTACTCGACGGGGATAAAATGAGCGAATTTCCATTTGATGATAGTGATATCTATAAGGTAATTGAAGGGGCCTCTTATGCTATGGAGGTTAAGAAAAACCCTCAACTTGATCGGTCAATTGATACACTGATCAATATCATTGGCGCTGCCCAGGAAAAAGACGGTTACTTATATACCTTTCGCACCGTAAACGCAAAAAAACCACATGAATGGATTGGCAGCAAACGCTGGGAAAATGAGGAAATTTTAAGTCACGAGCTTTATGACGTAGGGCACCTGTACGAAGCAGCAGCAGCGCACTACCAGGCAACCGGCAAAAGAACACTACTCAACATCGCGATAAAAAACGCAGATCTGCTGGTAAGAACCTTTGGGTATGGAAAGGAAGAAAAATATCCCGGCCATCAGGTGGTAGAGATAGGTCTGGCTAAATTGTATCGTATAACCGGCAACAAAAAATACCTCGATCTGGCAAAATTCTTCCTCGATATCCGTGGCCCCAAGGGGGATGCTTATAACCAGGCGGACAAACTGGTTGTTGACCAGCACGAAGCCGAAGGTCATGCTGTTCGGGCAGCCTACATGTATACCGGCATGGCAGATGTTGCTGCGCTTACAGGCAACGAACAGTATTTACACGCCATCGACGATATATGGAACGATGTTGCTCACAAAAAAATATACCTCACCGGTGGCATAGGCGCCACCAATGCCGGCGAAGCTTTTGGCGATCCTTACCAATTGCCTAACATGTCGGCCTATGCTGAAACCTGTGCGGCCATCGCAAACGTGTATTGGAATAGTCGCATGTTTTTGCTGCATGGCGATTCAAAATATATCGACATTTTGGAACGCACCCTTTATAATGGGCTTTTATCGGGTGTTTCACTTAGCGGAAACCGTTTTTTTTACCCCAACCCGCTGTCGTCTATGAATCAGCACCAGCGCAGCGCATGGTTCAGTTGTGCTTGCTGTATCAGTAATATGGCGCGCTTTATGCCATCAGTACCAGGCTACGTTTATGCAGTTGACAAGAATAACCTGTATGTTAATCTTTATATGAGTAATGCCGGCGATATTTCTTTGCAGGATGGGCATTTTAATATCATAGAAACGACCGATTATCCATGGAAGGGTAAGGTCGACTTAACACTCAATCCCGATAAGGCATTTGCCTTTACGCTAAAACTTCGCATCCCAGGTTGGGCTCAGGATAAACCGATAGATGGAAATCTATACAGCTTTCTTGATCCAAAATCTCAACCCGTTACATTGACCATCAATGGGAAGCCCTATAAGTATACCACAGCGAAAGGTTATGCTGTAATAACCCGCCGTTGGAAAAAAGGCGATCAGGTTACGCTTAGCCTGCCTATGCCAGTACAGAAAGTTCTCGCCAATCCATTGGTGAAAGACGACCAGGATCGTTTTGCATTTCAACGGGGGCCAATAGTTTATTGCCTTGAAGGACCTGACAATAAAGATAGCCTGGTACAAAACATTACAATCAACGAGCAGGCTTTTGTTAACACATCTTTTGACCCAAAAAAGCTGAATGGCGTTGAAGTGATAACTGCAGCCGGCAAAAGCACCCGCAGGCAATTAAATACGGATTCATTGCTCGAAGCGGATCAGAGCGTGACCGCCATCCCCTACTATGCCTGGGCCAACCGCGGGCCAAGTGAAATGACCGTATGGATCCCCTACAAAGCGTCGGCATCCCGACCACAGCCTGCACCAACCATTGCCAGTAAAAGCCATGTATCAGCTTCTATTGATAATAAACGCATGTTGCGCGCTTTGAATGACCAATATGAACCACAGGACTCCAAAGATAATAGTGCCCCATTCCTGCATTGGTGGCCCAAACAAAATAGTACCGAGTTTATCCAATATGATTTCGACCAGCCCTATACCGTTTCGGAATCAAAGGTTTATTGGTTTGATGACGGTCCCTGGGGAGGTTGCCGCATCCCGCTTTCGTATAAAGTTTATTATAAAAAGGACGGCGAATGGGTACCGGTAAAAAATATTACGCCATACGATATCAGCAAGGATAAATATAATGTGCTAAAGTTCGAGCCAGTAAACACTAATGCTTTGAAACTTGAAATACAGCTCCCGACCGATAATTCGGCAGGTGTACATGAGTGGGCAATAAAATAAAACGGCGATTTTAATACCAATCGACAAAATTATGCATCGTTCGACTGGGTAATATAATTGTATAATCCTTGGGTGATCACATAGCTCCAGCCCTGGGCAACACGCTCATAACATTTTTTGGTGGGTATCAGGCCTTCATGTGTGAACTGAAGTAACGTGTTATTGCCATGCTTGTCTGCCGCTATAATGTTATTGATTTTCAGACTACCTTTCATTGAATACAACGCCGGGCCGTTAAATTGTCGACGATGAGAAATACAAAAAAACACATTTGAAATTCAGCCCGCTTTTCAATCCAGCTCCATTTTTGATTATTTAATTTAACCTTCCATTTACGTTTATCATTTTTGTAACTTTATAATTCATAAAAGTATCGCTATGCGCATTTTAAAATTTATGGCCATCGGTGCCGCTGTCGGTTATGGCATTTATTACCTGACAAAAGAAAAAGAAAACGGCAAGTCAATACTGGAAGAATTAATTGAGGAAGGTCCGGATTATTTGGAACGAGCGAAAAAATACGTCGAATTTACCGTAGACCAAATAGCAGAGCGTTTACATACTGATTAACCGCAGTAAACGCATTTTATCGATAAAATGATAGCCCTGGATTCAACCGAAATGGTTGGATAGAATAAATAAACTATACAGCTTTAGGCTGCTTCAATAAATGATTCATCCTGAGCCTGGAGGTAATCAGGGATTTTTTTACCACACTTACAGCACTTAAATGAATTTTGATCATGTTCCCATTGATGATCACAGCGAGGTTTTTCATTTAAACGATTTGTCACGATGCCTATCATGGCAACCAGCAAAAAAAACAAGGTAACGTATAACATGGCCTTTTTATTTGCAAATAGTAAGGCAAAATTGAGGCCACAAATTCCCGAACTACAAACACATTTTTTATTTAGAAATATTTCCACAACAAGCCGAACAGTTCCCCATTTTGGGGAGTGACCATCGGCTTTTTGTGGAAACAGTAAAACGGTTTACCGGTTATTTATTTCAAACTGAAATCTTCCGGTACCAGATATCCGGCTTCTGCCCGGTGGCTGTCAGCATGCGAAACCGCCGCTTGTTGACAGGTAACCGTTTTGGTATCATACCGATAGGCAAAGGATGTCCGATCATGTTCGGGGTGAGGTTTGGGTAAAAGTCAAATAAAACTTCAACATCACTACTTACGACTACCACCTGAATAACAGGCAATATTATGAGCGAAACGTCGGCCATGCGGGAGCTCGTAAAAGCCGGGGTCTCTATTTTCACCTACATTGCAGGCCCATTGCCGACAGGTAAATAAAAATAACCGTCAATAACTTTCAGGCTACATAGCTTTTGAACTGCCGCGTTTTTTGAACTATTTATAGTATCCAAACGCCCTTTTAAAAGGTCACTAGTTGTTTTCCTTATCGTATAGCCTGCACCGAACGGATTTATTTCGCAAGCCCGATTTTATTTTGAAACCACCAACACCTTAAAAGTTCCGGGAACTACAGGCGGACGGAATGACTCTTTTGTAGCAGGCTTAAATTTCGCCGTCGGCAAATAAATTTTGTGGGTTTTTTGGTCAACGGCCAGCGTTCTTGCCCCATTTTCAGTTTTCAAATTTTCGATTGAATATTTATCAGCACCCAACTCTTTTACTATCGTCAGTGTTCCGCTTTCGCCATTAGACGAATAAACTGTTTTCAATTTGACATCATACCCGACTGCATCGCAGCCGTCACCAATTGGCAGGGTTGTGATCAGCTTTCCGGTACGTGCATCTACAACTGCCAAAAGTTTGTCATCACACCCGGCGAACAAACGCATGGTAGCACGATCGATCGTTAAACCCGAGGGGCCTTTTGCCGGTGCAATAGGCCAGTTGGCTACGATCCTGAAGGTTTTTGCTTCGATCACATCGATCTCGCTTTTTTCGGCATTGTTTACATAAATCCTACCCTTTCCATCGCTGGCTGCAGTCTCGGGCCAACCCGTTAACTGGATGGTAGCAACAACTTTGTCCGTTGCCGGGTCTATCACCGTTAAATTCTTACTCTTGCCATTGCAGGAAATTACTTTCTTCGAAAAATCGTCGTACAAAATCCCATCAGCAAATTCTCCGGCAGGAACATGCCCCAAAATTTGATTTGTTTTAAGATCGAAGACCAATACACTGTTTGCACCGCCATTGGTTATATAACCTTTGCCCAGCGCATGCACCAGGGCAATACCATGCACATCTTTGCCCGTAGGTATATAGCCAATAGAATCTCCGTTGTTTTTATTGATGATATTTACCTGAGTACCATGCGATACGTATAATCTATCCGAAAGGCTATCAACGGTGATATAATCATAGCCACCATTACTCTTAATAGGAAAACGCTGACTAATGTGATAGCCAGATTTTGATTGAGCGAAAACTCCAATTCCAAGCCCCAAAAAAAACGCAAAGGCAACAAAAAACTTCTTCATAAATTTTATCTTTTAAATAACTATAATTTTTATACCTAATACCAATAACCGATAGCTAATACCTGATACCCAATACCCCTCAAATCCACTTACCAACAAACTGCCCAAAGGCTTCTTTATACTGATCGCCTACTGCAATGATCATTTTGCCGATTTGTACCGAGTTTTTGGTCATCGATGTGATCTTATCCAGGGCAACAATAAATGACCGGTGTACACGCATAAAGCGCTTTGAGGGTAGTTTTTCCTCGAGTGCCTTTAAGCTGGTAAGCGAAAGCACAGCTTTTTCGACACCTTTAAGGTGAACTTTTACATAATCTTTCAATCCTTCGATATAGAGAATATCATCCAAAGCGATCCGAACCAATTGATACTCAACTTTCAAAAACAAGAACTGATCATCGGCATGTTCTGACTCAACCACAACAGTAGCCGGGGCTGCCGGCTTATTGACCAATTCGTAATAGGCATGCGCCTTTGTGGCCGTACGTAAAAACTCTTCGTAGTTAAACGGTTTCAACAGGTAATCAAGCGCATCAACTTTATAACCTTCCAGTGCAAATTGATTATAGGCCGTCGTAAATATGATACGTGGTGTTTCGGGCCCTTTGCCAAGTACCCTGGCCAGTTCAATACCATTAAGGTCGGGCATTTGGATATCAAGGTAAATCACATCAATTTTTTGTGCATGAATCGCCTTAAGTGCTTCTACGGCGCTTGAAAAGCGGCCAACGAGGTTCAAAAAAGGAGTTTGTTCGATAAACTTGCAAACGAGCCCAAGTGCCAGCGGCTCGTCATCGACAGCGATACAATTAAGTGTCATGACAGATCGAGAATTAGGTGTACAGTGTACTCATTATCAGCATTAAGCTCGCTGATCTCCAATTGGTATTTACCGGGATAGAGCAGGTCGAGCCGGCGCTTGGTATTAACCAGACCAATGCCGCTATTGGTATCTAAGCTAACACTATTATCTTTCATTATCGAATTTTTGACTGTCAGGTCAAGTATTTTCTCATTTTGCAAAATGATGATATCGATATGACTTTGCTGAGTTGCACTAACGCCATGTTTAAAGGCATTTTCAACAAAAGGCAGAAAAATCATCGGTGCAAGAGGCACGTCCTGGAGATTTGCAGGCGTGTCAATATTAACCTTTACTACATCCGTTAGTCGGAGTTGCATTAAACTGATATAATCTTTTACAAATGCTATCTCCTGGCTCAGCATCGTATGCCCCTGTTGCGTATCATATAATAGATAACGCATCATTCGCGATAACTGGTGGATCGCTTTGCCTGCTACCTCAGCATCAACTACGGTTAGTGCATAAATATTATTGAGCGTATTAAAAAAGAAATGCGGATTGATCTGTGCTTTCAGGAACGACAACTCAGAGGTCACTTTGTCTTTTTCCAGCTCTTCACGTTCCTGTTTATCTTTTTGCCATTTCTGTATAGTGGTCATACTGGTGCTGATCCCAATAACTAAAGCACAAATGGTAATAGTAAGTGTATCAACTATACCGCCGCGTGTACCCGGTTTTGGAGGGCCGTGGTGTTTATAGCCTTGTTCCTGCCCATGTTTATGAAAGGCCGCTTCGAACAACTGATGAAGATTAAGCGAACGGTCGACCCATCCGCTCATTAGCACGATAGCAGCTACAAGTGTTAAAATGATGAGTAAATAATACTGGGTCCTGTTTTTTAGCAGCAAGTTGGGTACCAGTACAAATGCATTGATATAAAACGCAGCAACCAGCATTGCCAAAACGATGATCTGTTTGATCCAGAATTGGTAAGGGATATCGATATCGGATAAAAATGGCTGATAAAAAAATATAGCCAGTCCAAAAACACCCCATACAAGTACATGGATCAATATGGTTATCAGTTTACTTTTAGATCTAAGCATCGTCATTTCAGGTTCAATTTACAACCATTTCAGGTTCATTCTGCAACATTATGGTTACAATATTACAACCTCGTATTAATGCTGCAAATTGAAACCGCCGATCGGCCGTTATTTACCGACAAAGAGGCTGTTCTGATCTTTTAATGGTGGATTTTGATGATTTCGACTTAAAACAACCCTTTATAGGTTAATTTGATACTTCCGTCTATATTAAATATGCCCCTGTCTATTGTATTTTCGCCGGTTGAAATCTTATTGTTCTTTTGTAGCATCGTAAAATAAAATATATGAAAATTAAATACCTATTTCCTTTACTACTGTTATTGATAGCCACTCGGGGGTTAGCCCAAACAGGGCGCACAGTCTCGGGGCTTGTTAAAGACAGTACCGGTATCACTATCCCAGGGGCAGCGGTAAAACTATATCTTGGCAAAGATAGTTTGCAAACCACTACCAATACCAATGGGCAATTCACATTTCAGGGTGTAACCGTAAATCAATTTAGTGTACTGGTTTTTTCTGTTGGCTATAAACCTCTAAAGCGCCGCTTTATTTTAGCGGCCGACACAAAGCCAATAATGTTAGCACCAATAATATTAAAGACCGACGCTATTGCTTTAAAGGAAGTTACTATAACCGATGTAAATGCGGTGAAAATAAAAGAAGATACGGTAGAATTCAATGCTGCCGCCTATAAGGTACGTGATGGCGCTGTAGTGGAAGATGCGATCAAGAAAATGCCTGGTATGGATGTTGACAAAGACGGCAATATCACAGCACAGGGCAAAAGCGTAACTAAAGTTCGTTTAAATGGCAAAGACTATATGGCCGGCGACGTTACCAGTTTGACCCGTAACCTGCCTGCCGATCTGGTACAAAGCGTACAAGTTGTAGACGATTACGGTGATCAGGCCAACATAACCGGTATAAAAACCGGCGAACCTCAAAAAGTATTGAATATTAATATCCGGAAAGATAAAAACCACGGCTACTTCGGCCAGGGCACGCTGGGTGATGGTGAAGATGCGATACCTCAGGTTGACGGTGCCAAAGACGGTAACCGCTTCATCGCATCAACCAATATTTTTACGTTCAATGATAGCCGGCAGATAGCAGTTTCAGGTAATCTTAATAATACCAATACCAATTTATTCAATTTTGGTGGTGGCGGTGGCCCTGGTGGTCGCGGCGGCGGTGGCCCTCCGGGACTATTTGGCGGCAACAATAATGGTATTACAACAGCTCGTTCACTGGGTTTTAATTACCGTGATAGCTGGGGTAAAAAAATAACAGTTTACGGTAGCTACAGCTTTTCTGATAATAGCATTTATACTATTACTTCAGCTTCACAGAACAACATTTCAGTCAACAATCCAACGCTAAACAATACAAATAGTGTTGAGACGGATCAAAAGGTCAATCATCGATTCAACTTTAATATCGAATACAGGCCTGATACGATGAATTACTTTAAAATTATACCAACTTACCAGTTCGCCGGTGTCCACACCAATGAAACTGCTAAAAGTTTGTTATTGGCAACTGGTGACACTGTATCAAACTATAACCTTGCACTATTAAGCCACTCATCGGCTCCAAATTTTGGCGGCAGCGTATTATATAACCACCGTTTCAACAGTCATGGACGCAATTTTAGTGTTTTGTTAACCGCAGGTACCACAACAAGTAACCAATTTCAAAACCCGGTATATAACTATTTGGCAGGGAAAGCAAATGCTCCTGTAAACCAAATGATCAATACTGACAGCCGGACAGATAGCGTTGGTGCCGCGGTCTCATACATCGAACCTTTGAGTAAATTATCCTATCTTGAATTCAATTATGCCTATCACAATGCGCATACAACTGATAACAAGGTAAATGATACCCTGACAAACGCAGGTGTAAGCAATCAATATGATTTGTTGAGCAATAATTATGCTTTCAATTTTATCACAAACCGGTTTGGTTTGAACTATCGTTTCATTGAGAAAAAATACAATTACATTTTAGGCATTGCGGCATTACCAACCGAGTTGGATGGTTCTTCAACCGTAAATCCGGCTACACATATTACTAATTTGTATTTCGCTCCAACAGCAAGGTTTATATACAATTTCTCACGGACCCAGGCACTGACATTCAATTATTCGGGATCCAGCAATTCGCCTTTGTATTACGAATTGCAACCGGTAATCGACTTTTCGAATTCAACCTACCCTGTTCAGGGAAATCCTAACCTTCTGCCCGAGTACAATAACGTATTCAGTTTGCGCTATAACAAATTTGATTTTGCTTCTGGTAATGTATTTTTTTCGAACCTGAATTTTACACAAACCAATGATAAGATCGTAGCTAACACCATTTCGTATCCGCGCAATTACCGCGACCCAAAACTAGCCGGTACGATCCTGACTGCCTATCAAAACGCGATGGGTTACTACCAGGCTTCAGCATTCTATTTATTTGCTAAACCCTGGCAAAAACGTAAGTACACTTTATTTTTCAATGGCAATATAGCATACAGCAACAATGTATCTTATATCAGCAATGTTGATACATCTGCCGCTGCTAACGAGACAACGCAAAAGAATATCAACAAAAACCTCGTCTTGACGCAGGGTGTTCGTTTTAGGGTTGATATTACAGACATTATCGACGCTGAAGCCAATACCAGCTATAGTGTTAACCACGGCACCAACTCGATACAACAGGCCAATGTGAACAGCAATTTCCAAACAATCACATTTGGGCTGAATGGAAAAAACTACCTGTGGAAAGATTGGACAGTTAGCTACGACTATACGAAAACGGTTTATGAAGGCTACAAAGGCGCAACCAACCCTAATATTTTTAATACCTATGTTGAGCGACGCTTTTTAAAAGCAAATGTTGGAACGCTTCGTTTCTCGGTAAACGACGTGTTTAACCAAAACACGGGATTCACTTCAACACAAACCGCAACTTCAATATCACAGAGCAACGTTAATCGTTTGGGCAGGTATTATCTGCTTACTTTCACCTTACGATTGCAGAAATTCGCCGGACAGCGCCCTCAAGGGCCGATGGGTGGTCCGGGCGGCTTCCGTGGTCCGGGTGGTGGTGGCCCTCCGGGAGGTGGTGGTCCGGGTGGTCCGGGTGGTCCAAGTGCTGACAATAATTAAGTTTGGTTTCGCGTTTGACGATTTTCGCCGGTGAGGGCACCGACGACGGAAACACAGTCGTTGCCTCGCGCAACGACCGATTATCCACTAAACTAAACTAACTATTAACCATCGGTCCCGTAACTTTTTTCGACAAAGATTTGCCCGGGAGGGCTGGGACAAATGATACGATGAGAGGTTAATAAGAAACACAAAATATTTGCAGTATGGCGGCCGTTGCTTTCGCAGCGGCCGCTTCCTGTTCAAGCAGAATTTTGGACCCAATCAAAATCCTGTTGTTTGCAATAGCAGTACCGCTTCGCCTTTTGAGTGATACATCGTTTCAGAACTCTTCACTTTACACCAATTAAATGCAAAGTTTGATGATGCGATTTTATCCAGGGTTTAGCAGTTCTGCTGATAAAGTTTATTTAATTTACCCATAGCAAAAATGACAAACACAAGCTTCGAACCAACAAGTATTGGCACGGAAACGGGCACGTGTTTTTACGCAAATTTTTAGGGTCATTTATACCATGATTTGAATCTCAAAAAAATAAATTTATGATTGTGTTTTATTGACGCAATGATTGATTATCTTTCAACAATCAATTTAAAACCACACCAATATGCTTAACCGAAGAAAATTCCTGATTGGCTCGGGGGCTGCCGCCCTGGGCGTATTAGCCTTGCCGAAGGCTGTTTCAGCATTTATTGTAGATGCCACACCTCATCCATTAGGCGTTCAGCTATTTACGCTGTTTGGCGTAATTGAAAATGATGTAAAGGGCAACCTTAAAAAAATAGCCGACCTGGGTTATACCGAGATCGAATCCGCTTTCAGCAAGCTACCCAATTATTATGGTCAGAGTCCTAAGGAATTTGCTGCTACTTGTAAAGAACTTGGCTTATCGTGGAAGTCGCATCACGTATTAGGAGCAGCATTTAAATTACCTAAAGGTTATAAAATGCCAAATGGTCCGGATGGCAAACCAATGTCGCTGCCGGCACATATGGCAAACCTGAAAGAGGATACCCAGAAACTGGTTGACGAAGCAGCTGAAGGCGGTATTAGTTACCTGGTTTGCGCAAATATACCAACCGGTACGATCGATGAAATTAAGGAAGCTACCGAAATATTGAACAAAGCCGGTGAAGCCTGTAAAAAAGTGAACATACAGCTTTGCTACCATAACCACGACATGGAGTTTAAAGAAGTAGAAGGTCAGATACCTTATCATTTACTCCTCTCGGGAACAGATTCAAAACTGGTAAAAATGGAACTCGATCTGGCCTGGGCAACAAAAGCAGGCATAAAACCTGTTGATCTGTTCAAAGCTCACCCCGGCCGCTTCCCTTTATTACACGTAAAAGATATCAGCCAGGATTTTAAAACGCTTGAACCTGTTGGCGAAGGTGTTGTTGATTTCAAAGATGCATTCGCTCACGTAAAATTAGCAGGTGCTAAACACTATTTCGTTGAACATGATATGCCGGCAGATGCATTTGCCAGTTTGGGTACCAGTTACAAGAATCTGCGGGCAATGGGCGTATAGTTCAGGTTTATTTTAGGACCATATACCAGCTTCAAAACTATATATAGGGTGTTGAAAGTCATAGGGCTGTCAATACCCTATTTTTGTGTGTGCGCAACAGCAAGCAGGCGTAACATTTGCCAGCCTTCTAAATCAAACATCAAAATAAAACTCACAAGTGGAATCTATTCTAAAAATATCGGACCTGGGCAAAACCTATCAAAGTGCAGAAAAAATTTTAACGGTGCTTGATCACATCTCATTTGAGGTTGAAACGGGTTCAACAAACGCTATTGTTGGCCCTTCCGGCAGTGGCAAAACTACTTTGCTTGGTTTATGCGCAGGGCTCGACCGGCCAAGTACAGGATCAGTTGCCTTAAATGGTATCGATCTGAGTAGCTTAAGTGAAGATAAGCGTGCCCAGGTTCGAAATCTCCATGTTGGCTTTATTTTTCAGAATTTTCAATTGCTCCCCACTTTAACAGCATTGGAAAATATCATGGTGCCACTTGAATTGCGCGGCGAAACTAATATCCGTACACGTGCCATCGACTTGTTAGATAAAGTGGGGCTGGCCGATCGCGGGCACCATTACCCCGCCCAGTTGTCTGGGGGCGAACAGCAACGTGTTTCCCTGGCAAGAGCCTTCAGCAATCGTCCGAAAATATTGTTTGCAGACGAACCAACCGGAAATCTGGACGCCGAAACTGCTGAAAGGGTTATTAAACTGATTTTCGACCTGAATAAAGAGGCTGGCACGACACTGGTGCTGGTAACCCACGACCTTGAGCTGGCTGGTAAAACCCAACGCATTTTGAGAATAAAAGGCGGCAAACTGGTTTCTGATAACAAAACCAACGGCTAGGTGGTCATGGAAAATAACTTATCAAACGACAAAAGAAGACTGAATATTCCCTGGCTTTTTGCCATGGCATGGCGCGATAGTCGTAAAAACCGCTCTCGTCTGCTGCTTTTTGTATCCTCTATCGTATTTGGTATTGCGGCACTTGTAGCTATTTACACTTTTGGCGTAAACCTAAAAAAGGATATCGATAACCAGGCGGCAACACTGATCGGGGCCGATCTTTCGGTAAACACTGGCAAATTACCAGATGCGGCTACCCAAAAAATGCTGGATTCGCTTGGCGACCGGCATTCGCAGGAGCGGATGTTCGCATCAATGGTATTATTCCCAAGAACCCAGGGTACCAGGCTGGCGCAGGTAAGAGCGCTGGAAGGCGAATACCCCTATTACGGCAGTTTTGAAACTATACCCACCAAAGCGGGTTTAGATTTCAGGAACGGCAAGGCAGCATTGGTTGATCAAACTTTGATGCTGCAATACAATGTAAAAGTTGGCGATTCGGTTAAAGTTGGAAAAGTAACCTTTGTTATTAAAGGCATACTGACCAAAGCGCCCGGTCAAACCAATATTGCTTCAGGCATTGCACCCATAGTATATATCCCCCTCAAATACCTCGATGCAACCGGCCTGATGCAAAAAGGCAGCAGGATCAATTACAGTTATTATTTTAAATATGACCATCCGGTTGATATAGAAAAACTTACAAAAAAACTTGATCCACGTTTTGAAAAAGCCGGACTAAATTATGACACGGTCGAAACCAGGAAAGAAAATACCGGCCGTGCCTTTGGCGACCTGACAAATTTCCTCTCGCTCGTCGGCTTTATTGCCTTGCTATTGGGTTGTGTTGGGGTTGCCAGCTCCATTCATATTTATATCCGCGAAAAAATTGCGTCTATCGCTATTATGCGTTGTCTGGGGGTAAGGGCTTATGAAGCTTTCCTCATTTATCTCATCCAAATAGTTGGTATCGGATTTATTGGCGCTATAGCCGGTTCGGCATTGGGCACCCTTGTTCAGCATATTTTACCAATTATTTTCCGCGATTTCCTGCCGATCTCAGTCACAACCGACATATCATGGGGGGCCATAGGGCAAGGCGTTATTTTAGGGGTGATTATTTCAGTATTGTTTGGATTGCTGCCTTTAATAGCCATCCGCAATATCTCGCCGTTAAATACCCTGCGCATGTCGTATGAGAATATTAACCTGTTACGTGATCCGTTTCGCTGGTTAGTTTACGCCATCATTTTATTATTTATTGCAACATTTACAGATATTCAGGTAGGTAACTGGACAGGCAGCATTTTCTTTACAATTGGTATTGTTTTTGCTTTTCTGATCCTGATGCTGATAGCCAGACTATTAATGTTTCTGGTACGTTTACTTATCAAGGCAACCTGGAGCTACCCTCTGCGTCAGGGTTTCGCCAATCTGTACCGTCCCAACAATCAAACCATCATCCTCATCGTTTCTATTGGTTTAAGTACATCGTTTATTTGTACGCTTTTCTTTATCCAAAGCCTGCTCATTAAACAGGTTACTATAGCCGCCAGTACCAATCAGGCCAATATGATCTTGTTTGATATTCAAACAAGCCAGCAAAAACCTCTTGCCGATTTTACACTGAAACAAAAGCTACCCTTATTGCAACAGGTGCCCGTTGTTACTGTTCGGATAGATAAAGTGAACGGAAAAACATCGGCCCAAACCAAAAAAGATACTGGAATGCGGATGCGCGAGCGTTTATTTGGCAACGAATTCCGTGTTACCTACCGCGATACGCTAAGCCCTACTGAAAAGGTTATGCAAGGAGATTGGATAGGCAATGCCCCTGCATCCGGAGATATCCCCGTATCTATGGAAGAACGTTTCGCACAACGCAATAAACTCAAGGTTGGCGACAAACTAACTTTCAATGTACAGGGTATCCCCATCAACACCTGGATCGCAAGCACAAGGCAGGTAAACTGGAACAAAATGCAAACCAATTTCCTTTTCGTGTTTCCAAAAGGAGTTTTGGAAGATGCACCACAATTTCATGTATTGATGACCCATGTGCCTTCCAAAAAAGTGTCGGCATCTTACCAGCAGTCTGTTGTACGTTTATTCCCCAATGTTTCTATTATCGATCTGGGATTTGTTTTGAGTGTGCTGGAAGATCTGATGGATAAATTAGGCAGCATCATTAAATTTATGGCGATGTTCAGTATTGTAACGGCGATAGTAGTTTTGATCGCGTCAGTCAGGATCAGCAAATACCAAAGGATACAGGAAAGTGTGTTATTGCGCACCATGGGTGCCAGCAGGCGCCAGATAATTGCCATAACTACGATCGAATATTTCTTCCTCGGGGCGCTTTCAGCTGCCACGGGTATATTGATCGCAGTGGTAGGCACCTGGTTACTGGCAAAGTATAATTTTGATATCGCCTTTAATATTGATGTTTTACCAGCTGTGGCTTTATTTTTTGGCATCACCGGTTTAACGATCCTGATCGGATTACTAAACAGTCGTGGTGTTTTAAACAAACCACCTTTAGAGATTTTAAGGGGAGAATAAAAGTTGATACCTGAATCATTAACTGTTTACTGTATTTAAAGGAAAGCATGGATAAGTTTAAAAAATTGGGGATTTTTGTTTGTCTATTGATAATTTCCGCTTGCGGCAATAAAAACACCACGAGCAATGCACAGGAAGTTGCTGCTAAAACAGAGAATGCCGGTCAATCGAACAAAAAAAACATCCTCTTTTTTGGTGATAGCCTGACTGCCGGTTATGGTCTCGATGATCAGGATGAAGCTTTCCCGGGCGTAATTCAGCATCAACTTGATTCTCTTAAGTTGCCGTACCAGGCGATCAATGCAGGCCTTAGCGGCGAAACAACTGCCGGCGGCCTGGGCCGGATCGACTGGGTACTAAAACAAAAAGTTAGCGTATTTATACTCGAGCTTGGCGCCAATGATGGCTTGCGCGGTATCCCGACAGACGAAACAGCCCGGAACCTGCAAGCGATCATCGATAAGGTAAAAGCCAAATATCCGGATGCAAAAATCATTTTAGCAGGTATGCAGGTACCCCCAAGTATGGGTGCTGATTATGCTAACAGCTTTAAAGCAGTATTCCCGACCTTAGCGCAAAAAAACAAGCTTGAACTTATTCCATTCCTATTAGATAATGTTGCCGGTATTCCCAAATTGAATCAAAAAGATGGTATCCACCCAACAGCTGAAGGTGCTAAAATTGTAGCAGGTAATGTTTGGGCGGTGTTGAAAGGAAATTTGTAGTTACGAATTATCCATAAAGTTTGAATTGATCAATTCAGTCTTTCACCTAATAAATTCTCTTGTATTTGGGGGCGAAACTCAATTCCCCGCGCCATCCTTCTGCGCGACATCCAGGGAGCCTGATTTTTTATCGAAAGTAATTGAAATAGTGGCCCTAAAAAGTGAATTATCAAACCTGTAGATATTCTTGTTGACGTCTGCCCCCTGGAAAATAAGTGTTAGGGTGGATTTTTTAGCTTGTCCCAATAAATTGTCGAGGTCGCTACCGAGTAAGGTATTATAGGAAACTGCACGTTGCGTGTTACCATTAGGCACTTTAACTCCCGGGCCTACCAAAAGGGTTTCCTGTTTATCTGGTGTCCTGTTGCTCTTATACTCATCAAAAAGTTTGTTATTTAC